>Ga0209211_10002132_pt1 | contig 34981 bp, 18 predicted proteins | sample RifGroA2_FD_183992 | JGI IMG/M metagenome (GOLD analysis project Ga0209211, IMG submission 183992) | Groundwater microbial communities from Rifle, Colorado, USA - Groundwater A2 (SPAdes) (version 2) | ecosystem: Environmental > Aquatic > Deep subsurface > Groundwater | place: Rifle, Colorado... | reverse complement strand
CGTCAAGGACAAGGCGGTCGGCATCATCAATGTGTATACCAAAGACCCGCACGAATTCACCCGGGAAGAGATCGATGTCCTGCAGATGGTGGCGAACCAGGCGGCGGTCGCCATCGAGAATACGAAACTGGTGGAAGAGGCCGTCAAGGCCAAGGAAGCGTTGGAGACCCGCAAGCTCGTCGAGCGCGCCAAGGGGGTCCTCATGCGCATGAATAACTTGAGCGAAGAGGCCGCCCACCGCGTCATCCACAAAAAGAGCATGGACTCCTGCCGCTCCATGAAAGAGATCGCCGAGTCCGTCATTTTGATGGACGAACTGCGGCAGGGCAAATAACGAAGTGTTGACAAATGTTAAAGCTGGATTTATACTTCCTCTGTTTCCAAGTGAGGATTAGCGTTGACAAGGACGTCAACATTCTTTAGTACGTTTAAAAGAATCGGTCAAAGAAGCCCAATTATCCTGTGGAGGAGAGTTGGGCTCTTTTTGTTTGTATCTTGGTTAGGGTTACGAAGCCCGTTTCGTCATTGGGTTATCCGCCTTCGCAGAATACCACGGCTTTTTAAGCCGTGGATGAATGCGGTAAAAAGCCGTGGTGCTTCGGTGGATTCCGCCCCACAGCATGTCGGCGGATAACCCCCAGCGCTTTGATTCACGAAGTGAATCAGCAGGGGGTAACAATGGGTACCACGGGCTTTAGCCCGTGGGGCTCCATGGTTACGTCAAAATCGACGAAAGACCTAACCGCTCAACGATACGGGCATCGTTACCTTAACCCAAAAACTTGACCAAATCTTAATAATATGAAACGCAGCCACACACAACTTATTTGCGACATCGGCGAGCTGGTCGGGCTCTTTGTGGACACGACGAGCCTGGAGGCCTTTTTGCAAAAGATCGTGGAGATGGTCTCGGAACACATGGGCTCCGAGGTCTGTTCCATATATTTATTTTACGACGAGACGGAAGAGCTGGTCCTTAAAGCGACGCGCGGATTGAAGCCCGAGGCCGTCGGCCATGTTCGGATGAAGCTGGGCGAGGGTTTGACCGGAATAGCTATGAAAGAAATGCGCCCGATCTGCGAGCGTAACGCCAGCAAGGCGCCGGGTTACCGCTATTTCCCCGAGATCGGCGAAGAGGTGTATGAGTCTTTTCTGGCTGTCCCGATCACGCGCGGGCAGACCCGCATCGGGGTTTTGGTCATTCAGAACAAGCGCAGGGATTATTTTGACGTCGAGGACATCCAGGTGGTGAGGGCCATCGCTTCCCAGTTGGCCAACACCATTGAAATGGCCAAGGTCCTGATCGGCCTTGAGGAAAAGCGCGAATATAAAACGCCGGAATCTCCCCGCGAGGAACTGCGCCGCATCCCCTGCCGGGTCGGGTCCGCGGGGATGGCCGTGGGCAGGGCCATTATCGGGGACGAGCGTTATTCGCTCCGGGAACTTAAGGAAGCGGTGAAGGACAAAGACTACAGTCTCGAGGATTTCCGGGCGGCGTTGCGGCGCACCGAAAGCGAACTCGAGGCCATGCAGCGACAGATCGAGGAAAAGCTCGCCGATGTGGCGTCGCTTATTTTCGCGGCGCAGATCCTCATGCTCAAGGACGAGGCGTTCGTCGGGGCGATGACCGACCTTATCCGCCAGGAGGTGTCTCCTCCGGAGGCCATCATGAGCGTTGTTGAACATTACGTCCAGATGTTCGGCAAACTCTCCAACGACTATTTGCGCGAAAAACGCCAGGATGTCCAGGACATCGGCAAGAGACTGTTGCTGCATCTGGTCGGCGACCGCGAGGGGAGGCAAGATCACAAGGGGGGTATCATCATCGTCCAGGAACTTTATCCGTCGGAGCTTTTGAAATTGTCCTCGCAAGGCGTCCAGGGGGTCATCCTTTTAAGCGGGGGGATCACTTCGCATCTGTCGATCCTGGCGCGCTCGCTGGAAATTCCGCTGGTCATTACTGAAACGCCGCAGCTGCTGCGGCTGCCCGCTGACACGCAGATCTTTTTGGATGCTGAAGAGGGTTTCGTGCACGTCAATCCCGCGAAGAGCGTGCTGGATCTTTTTGACAAGATCAAGACCCAAAAGCAAAAGCCGGGCACGCGCGAGTCTCCCGCGGCGCTCGTCAGGAAAACACTGACGAAGACCAAAGACGGCGCGCGCGTTCAGCTCTTGGCCAACGTCAACCTTTTAAGCGATCTCAAACACGCCAGGGCGGCCGCGGCGCAAGGGGTGGGGCTTTACCGCACGGAATTTCCCTTCATTGTCCGCTCGGATTTTCCGACGGAAGAAGAGCAATATATCGTTTATAAAAAAGTGGTCGACGCGCTCGATGGGCAGGAGCTTACCTTTCGCACGCTCGATATCGGCGGCGACAAGATCCTTTCCTATTATGATTACGGCAAGGAGCAGAACCCGTTTTTGGGCATGCGCTCGATCCGGTTTTCGTTGAAGCACAAGGATATTTTTATCCAGCAAGTGCGGGCCATTTTAAGGGCTGGTGCGAGCGCGGATTTGAAGATCATGTTCCCGATGATCTCTTCCCTGGATGAATTCCTGGACGCGAAAGCCGTTGTGCTGGGATGTATCAAAGATTTGTCCCGCGAAGGCGTCGCCTGCCACAAGAACCCCAAGATCGGCCTGATGGTCGAGCTCCCGTCCGTTTTGGAGATCATTGACGATCTGGCGCAGGAGGCGGATTTTTTCAGCGTCGGGACCAACGATTTCGTCCAGTATATGCTGGCGGTGGACCGCACCAACGAAAAGGTCGCGGAATTCTATTTGCCGCACCACCCTTCCATTTTAAGGTCTTTAAAGAAAGTGATCGCCGCCGCCGACGGTCACGGCAAAGAAGTTTCCATCTGCGGCGACATGGCCCACGACGAACGGTATATTTTTTACCTGCTGGGCATAGGTCTGCGGCGCTTCAGCCTGGATTCTTCCTATATCCCCGGAATACGTGCCGTTATCCGGGACATAGATCTGGGCGAGGCGGCGGAAAAGACCGGCCGGTTGCTGCGGTGCAATAAGATTGAAGATATCGACCGGTTTTTTTTAGAGAAGGGCCTTTAAAAGGGGCAAAGAAAAAATCCTTGACAAAAATCAGACCCGATTTTATACTGACGAAAATTCAGCGTCGATGTTTGTCACGCGGGTGTCCATGTTTTTGAAAGAGATGCAAGGGCGATGAAGTCCTCTGAAGGCTGGAATACGGTCGACAGGGGATTTTCTGTTTTAGGGGAGTCGCACAAACAACATTAAGTCAACAAGGAGAGCTGCGATGGGCGCAAGATCACGTATTTCAGAGTTGGCTGTTAACGAAAAAGGAGAAAGCACGATGGAAACTGTAGCCGGCATTACGGGTGTGTCCTCTATTCAGGACATTTACGGCAGTAACGTCTTCAGTTTAAAGACGATGCGTAACTATCTGTCCGAAAAGGCTTACACATCTTTAAGTAAAACGATCAAAGACGGCGGCAAGCTTGACCCGGGCATCGCCGATGAGGTGGCCGACGCCATGAAAACCTGGGCGCTTTCCAAAGGCGCCACGCATTATACGCACTGGTTCCAGCCCTTGACCGGGTTGACGGCGGAAAAGCATGATTCTTTCATTTCCCCGGATGGCGAGGGCGGTGTGGTTCTGGAATTTTCCGGGAGCGAATTGACCCAAGGTGAACCGGACGCGTCGAGCTTCCCTTCAGGCGGGTTAAGACCGACCTTTGAGGCGCGCGGGTATACCGGATGGGACCCCACGAGCCCGGCGTTCATTAAAGAAGGGCCCAAGGCGGCGACGCTGTGCATCCCCACGTACTTCGTCGGCTGGAAAGGCGAGGCGCTTGACAAGAAAACGCCCTTGCTGCGTTCCATGAAAGCCTTGAACAAACAAATTGAGCGTTTGGCCAAGGTTTTGGGCATCAAATGCACGCAGAAACCTTACGCGACCCTGGGCGGTGAGCAGGAATATTTCCTCATCGACCGCAACTATTACAACCAGAGGATCGACCTCGTCCAGACCGGCCGCACGTTGTACGGCAAAGAACCGGCCAAGCACCAGCAGATGGCCGACCATTATTTCGGCGCCATCAAAGACCGCGTGATCGCGTTCATGGAAGATTTTGACCGCGAGATGTGGAAGCTGGGGGCCCCGAGCAAAACGCGTCATAATGAAGTCGCCCCGGCGCAGTACGAGATCGCCCCGATCTTCGAGAACCAAAACCTCGCCGTCGACCACAATATGCTGTGCATGGAAGTGATGCAGAGGGTCGCCAAGCGCCACGGGTTGGCGTGTCTTTTGCACGAGAAACCTTTTGCCGGCGTCAATGGTTCGGGCAAGCACAATAACTGGTCCGTGACCGGTCCCGACGGGAAGAACTGGTTCTCTCCGGGGAGCAGTCCTCACGAAAACGAGCGGTTTTTGATCATGGTGGCCGCTGTCCTGAAGGCCGTCGATGAAGGCGCCGCGCTTTTACGCGCGGGTGTCGCTTCGGCCGCCAACGATCACCGTCTGGGGTCTCATGAGGCTCCTCCGGCGATCATTTCGGTTTATCTCGGCGAGCAGTTGACGGACATCATCGAGCAAATTGAAAAAGGCGGAGCCAGGTCGTCCAAAGCGGGCGGGACGTTGGAAGTCGGCGTCGATTCCTTGCCGGTTTTGCCGCGTCACGCGTCGGACCGTAACAGAACTTCACCGTTCGCCTTCACGGGTTCGAAATTCGAGTTTCGCGCGGTCGGTTCTTCGATGAGCCTGGCCGGGCCGAACGTTATCCTCAACACGATCGTGGCCGACGCCATCGATGAGATCTGTACCGAACTGGAGAAGTCCTCCGGGCAGAACATCAACAAGGCCGTTCAAAAAGTGCTTCAGGATATTATCAAAAAGCACAAGCGGGTCATCTTCAACGGCGACAATTATACCGAAGAGTGGGCCAAGGAAGCCAAGAAAAGAGGCCTTCCGAATTTGAAGACCACGCCGGAAGCGCTCGCCGTTACCAAAGACGCCAAAGTCATCGCTATGTTCGAGCGGCACGGCGTATTGACCAAGACCGAGATGATATCCCGTTATGACGTTTATATGGAAACCTACAACACGATCCTCAAGTATGAGTCGGACCTGGCGGCCCAGATGGCCAAGAATATGATCATGCCGGCCGTGTTGAGCTACCAGGGCGGATTGGCGGAGACCATCAAAGCCGTCGAGACCAGCAACAAGGGTAAAGTTGCCGAGACCCGCAAGATCCTCAAGGAAGTCACGGCCTTGACCGAGACCGCGTGGGAGCAAATCGCCAAGCTTGAAAAGGCCAGCCCCGGCGGTTCCGCGGAGAAGATCAAATCCGCCATGGAAGAACTTAGGGAGACGATCGACACGCTCGAAGGTTATGTCCCGGCGGAGACCTGGCCGCTGCCTTCATACGCGGAAATGTTGTTTCTGTCGTAACCATTGGATAGTTTAAAGTTGCGTGGATCAGCCCTTTAGTTCCTTGATCGATAGACGAGAAGTGGACTAAGGGGCTTTTCCATATATATTTTTATCGGGGGATTATCATGATACTTATATTGAAGCATGTCGAGATCGAAGGCCCCGAAACGATCGGCCGATTTTTTACCGATGAGGGATTTGAGATCAGGGTCCTGGATCTATACAAGGGAGACCGCCTTCCCGGGACGTTCGATCATCTGGACGCCGTGGTCAGTCTGGGCGGCCCGATGAACGTGTATGAGGAAGACAAGTATCCGTTTCTAAAGGAGGAAAATGTCTTTTTGCGAGGGGTCCTGGAACGCGGGATCCCGTTTATGGGCATTTGTCTGGGAGGCCAGTTGATCGCCAAAGCTTCCGGTTCAAAAGTGGGCCGCTCGCCGGAAAAAGAGATCGGATTTTCGCCGGTCCAGTTGACGGCCGCGGGCAAAAAGGACCCGTTATTTCAAGGCGTCGCGGAACCGCTGGACGTATTCCAATGGCATGAAGATATGTTCGAAGTCCCCGCGGCCGGCACGCTGCTGGCTTCCTCGCCGGCGTGTCCGCACCAGGCGTTCCGCGTGGGTCCATGCGCCTACGGCGTGCAATTCCATATCGAGATCACCGATCAAAGCATCCGGGAATGGTCCGACGCGTACTTCCCGGCGGGGGACCGGACGTTTGCCGAAAAGAAGAAGGCGATGCTCGCGGATTACCAGAAGAAAAAAGACCAATTCCACGACGTTGCTGATAAAATATATGCGAACTTCCTGGAGATAATTCTAACGTCACAAAGGCACTGATGATTAGAAGCAAGAAGCAGAGAATTGAGAAGCAAGAAGAAATAAGAAAATCAGGTTAATATTTATTTTCTTATCTTTGCTTCTTTGGTTCTTGTTTCTTGCTTCTTTAGAAATATGTTACGCATCGCTTTAGCGCAGATTAATCCTACCGTCGGTGATCTTCCCTGCAACCGCGGCAAGATCGTCGAATATATCGCGCGCGCCCGTGCCGGGGGCGCGGATATCGTCATCTTTCCTGAACTGGCCGTCTGCGGCTACCCACCGGAAGATTTGCTCCTCAAAGAACATTTCGTGCGCGACAACATCAAATCCCTGAATTTGTTGGCCCGCGAGGTCAAAGGGATCGCCGCCGTCATCGGGTTTGTCGACATTGACAAAGACAAGCGTCTGTTCAACGCCGCCGCGGTCATTTCTGATGGCAGGGTGAAAGGTATTTATCACAAGAAAGAGCTGCCTAATTATGGCGTATTCGACGAGAAGCGTTATTTTACCGCGGGGGACGACGACATTGTTTTTTCCCTGGGCGGCCATGTTTGTGGCGTGACGATCTGCGAGGATATCTGGGTCGACGGAAGCGTTTATCAAAAACAGGTCAAACGCGGCGCGGGTCTTCTCATCAATATTTCCAGTTCACCGTATGATGTGGGCAAGCTCAAGAAACGGCGAGAGCTTCTGCGAAAAAGGGCGCGCGAGGCCAAGGCGTTTATCTGTTACGCCAATCTCGTCGGCGGCCAGGATGAACTTGTTTTCGACGGCGGCAGCATGGTCATCGACCCGCGCGGCAAGGTCTTCGCGTTCGGCAAACCGTTCGAGGAAGATTTGGTCATCGCGGACGTCCCGGTGAAATCCGGGAAGAAAACGTCCAAAACGGTTGTGTTGAGTAGAGGTGTTTTCCATGAAACTTCGACGCCGCTTGCGGCGCAGGTTGCGCCAGAGGGGACCGACCTTCAACGGATCTACAAAGCGCTGGTTTTGGGCGCGCGGGATTACGTGCTCAAAAATCAATTTCGAGACTGCTTGATCGGGTTAAGCGGCGGGATCGACTCGTCGCTCGTCGCGGCCATTGCCGTTGATGCCATTGGCAAGGAGAACGTGACCGGCGTTTCGATGCCTTCGCGCTTTACGTCCGCCGGGACGCGCGGCGACGCCCGCCGCCTGGCGCAGAACCTGGGGATCAAGTTCCAGGAGGTCCCCATCGAAAAAATGTTCGAGGCGTATCTGGCGCAGCTGCAGGAAATTTTCGGGGAACAGGCCTTTGGCCTGGCGGAGGAAAATTTGCAGGCCCGCATCCGGGGGACGATCCTGATGACTTTGTCGAACCGCCGGGGCAGTCTGGTTTTGACGACCGGCAATAAAAGCGAGGTGGGGGTCGGGTATTGCACGTTATACGGAGATATGAGCGGCGGCTTTGCCGTGATCAAAGACGTCCCCAAGACGACCGTTTATGATCTGGCGCGGATGGTCAACGCGAAGGCCGCGACGGGCGAAGAATTGATCCCTCAAAGCGTGATCGACCGGCCGCCGACCGCGGAATTGAAAGAAAACCAGAAAGACCAGGATTCTCTCCCGCCGTATCCCGATCTGGACAAGATGTTAAAAGAATACGTCGAGGAACATCGTTCCCTGGCGTACATGGCGCGCAAGAACGACAAGGAACTGGTCAAAAAGGTCATCGCCATGGTCGACCGCAACGAGTACAAACGCCGCCAGGGGCCGCCGGGCATCAAGATCACCCCCCGCGCCTTCGGCAAAGACTGGCGCCTGCCGATCACGAATAAGTACCGGGAGAGTTAAGTTCATGAGCCCAGACATTCCAAGAGCATCCGGCGGCATAATATCATCGAAAGGGAGGTGTTTATGTCACGCACGTTTTGCCTGAAAGTCCTTGTGGTCGTTATCGTATTGATTCTATTATGTCCAAAACCGGAAGCGGCCCTTTTGCCTGAAGATGCGCGTAAAATGGAAGGGGCTTTTTTAAAAACGGCGGATATTGAGGCCGTGATTTCCCTGATCAAGATTGACAATGAAATTTTCTGCGGGATCAAATCCGCATTCAAAGCCGCCTGTCAGTGCACAGCCGTTTACCAGATCCAAGAAACTTTCAGGAAACCGGAATCGCTGATCCTCAGCCCCGGGGACTACCTGCTTTTGAATTATCCTTGCGACAAGACCGGGGGGATGAATTGGACGGGAAGTACCGTCCCCTGGGCCCGGCCGCAAAAAGACGGGTTGTTGTTGATGACAATCCCCTCCGGTTATCTTAAGCCGCTTGGGGCCAACCGTTGGATTTTAGATAATCAAGGAAATATTTTTGGTCCCATTAAACCGACTCTTACCCAGGATGAGACTTGAAATTGATTGCTTGGGAGGCCTTTTGATGAAATTGTCCACATATGTCCGTGTATTTTCAGGTCTTTTTTTTGCGTTGAATTTTATGTTCAGTCTTGCCCCTTTCTCGCCGGAGCTGCGCGCTGTGTGCGCTGAGGCGCGCCCGCCGACCGCCGAAGATGTCTATGAGATGATGAAAAAGTTGACCGATCCCGGCTTGACCGGCATGGACAAAAAGCGTCTGACCGCGGTGATTTTTGTGCATCAAGACGTTTTCCGCAAGGCGGTGATCAACCGCAAGATTAAGATTGAGGACAGCGACGCATATGTGAGAGCCTTTCTGGAAGCCAAGAAGGAAATGCAGGAGTACGTCGCCCGGCGCATGAACGCGATTTACTATATGAAGACCGGGAAAAATCTCAAAGCGCCTGTTATTCCCTTTGGCTATAAGAATATTCATTCTGATGACGATCTCATCACAGGTTCAGGCAAGGTGGGAAAAATGATGGAGGACCTTTACGCCGAAGCTTTGGATCAGCATATCAAAGAGCACGCCATGCGCCCGATGACCGAAATGGACCGTCATCGGGTGGATGTCAACGGCCTTGCCTGGAACATGACGCAGGAAGGGGCGCTGGAGAACTTCTGGCATAAGGAAAAGTATATCAATCCTCAGTCGGGTTACGCCAACCAGATGAAGCTTTCCGAAGATCCAAACTTAAAGGTCCTTACCTTTGACGATAACGGCCGCATGAAAGAGATCACGGGGGAAGAGGCCAAGAAGATGATTTTGGCCCTGGATGTCGATAAACCGCTGGAAATCCCGGGTGTCGATGCCAAGAGAGGCACGGGGTCGATGTCGGATTACCTGCGCATTGCCGAGATCCATCAAGTCAAGTTTACCGGGGGCGTCGTTACCGAAGAGGATATCGCCAAGTTTATCCGCAATCAAAAATATACGGAGCGCATCGACGGTGATTTTCAGGCGGTTGCGGCTAAGGATAACCCGATGCTGGCTAAAGAATTGGATGGCTTCAATAGCGTCTCGGCGAAAATACGTACCCAGATCACGGCGGAGGGTGTGGCCAAGCTGCTTCAGGAAGAGTATAAGATCCCCATCATCGACAGCCGGGGAGTGGTGGATTTGGAGAAGCTGACCGAGGCGATGAAGATGCATCAGAACAAACAGCTGACTCTGGCCATGCCGCAGATGATCGGCGCGGTCCAGGCCAATGAAGCTTATAAAATTGCTCAATGGATTAAGGGGGAGCCGATGCATTCTCCCAAGCGCCGGGCCCTGCGAAAACAGCTGGCCATCACCTATGCCCCCCATGATCCGGAAAAAATCAAAAAGATTGCCGACACCCTGGATCATCTGGATATCCCCGACGATGAGAAAAAATGGCTCAAGTCTGTTATTGAAAACGACTCGAAGCAAATTTATCGCTACTGCACGTTCATGGATGTCCCGCCGGAACGCATGGCCAAGGCATGGAAGATGGACGGTCCCAATACCGCGATTGTGGATATCATCGAATCGGACAATGTGAAAATCAAAGCCCTCTCCGATGCCTTGGATGCAAAATCGGGCGGGCTTAAGTTCAAAGAATTTTTAAAGAGCAAGACCGCCCAGGCTCTTAATTTGGACACGATGCTGGATGGGACAAGGGAAGAAAAACTCATGAGCTGGAGCATGATGATCGTGGCCGCGACCCGCGCCTATTCCGCCGCGCAGAATGAGACCGAAGGGATGAAGGCGGTCGGTATGGCCATGTTCGAGATGGTCCCCTTTGTTTCGGCGACGCTGCGGTTTTCGGAAGATGAATTCCACGAGTCGTTCAAAGAACTGGCCATGGATATCTTCCCGCCGCTGGGGCTGGCGAACTTAGCCGGCACGGTGTTCCATTATGCCGCTATGACGGCCAAGGATTCTTTTACGGAAACCGTCTGGGAAGGCCTGGTGCGCGAGGCTATGCGCGATTTAAGTGAGAGTGATTTTGAAGGGGCCGATGCGGGATATTACCGGTTAAAGAACCGGGCATCCTATTTGGAATATCTGAAGGAGATTGCCCCCGGCATGGGCCGCGTGGCGAAGCTCGCCAGTTTGGTTGAGCCGGAAATCGAGGCCCGCATGAGCCGTCATCCCGATGTCAAAAATAATGAGGCGGCCCTTTACACGATCCTGCGGTTCGAAGGCGTCAAAGTCCCGGAATCAGCTTCGTATGATCCCCAGTCGACGGTTACGCATTGGGCGACCAAGCAGTTCGCTAATGCCGTCAACAAGTGGCTGACGGGCCTTTCGGTTGAGCAGTTGAGAAAGCGTGTTTATGAGCAGGGGCTGCTGAAAAAAGGGGAAGGCAGCAACGTGGAGCGCGTGGCCGCGAAGATCATCCTTGACAATTTGAGCATCCGCGCCGATGTCAATACAGAGGTTTTGGAGGATTTTATCGACCGTATTGAAAAATATTATAATGACGCGAAGGGGCAGCTTAAGGCGAATTGTGACACACGGGGTTTGTTCGGTCAGATGGTGGAGGCGGTGGCGGGTCCAGCCGACCGCTGCGAGCCGATCGCGATCATCCAGGCGGCGCTGGATGTGATCCGCGAGGATTTTGAAGGCGCGGCGGAGATCCGTAAAAGCCCGTGGGGGCTGGAGAAATTGACCGAGGAATATAACAAGCGCGTGGCGTATCTTAAGGACTATCAGCCGTCTTCCGGGACGTCGGAGCTGGACTTAAGAAAACATCTGCAGGAAGTGATTGATGGTTTCCGCAAAGCCATTGAGAAACTTGAGGTGGCGGTCGTTCTTTACGAAGAAAAGAAATATCTCAACCTGGAGGCCTTTGTCTACGGCGGAAAGGACTCGCGGGAGACAGCGGAACTTTTAATGGGCGATGAATTCAGCGTCGGTATTCAGGCAACTGTCCATCCCCGGCGCCGGATATCTCCGAGCAAGATCTTTTATTATTTAATGGGCTATGAGAATGATGTCCTGGCCTTGCTGGGAACGGCCGAACTTAATGTGGCCAGTTTTCAAGCGCCGGCAGATGGCAACATCGTTATTGAGGCGCCGGAGAAAAAGACGTTCTTGACCTTTGATTCCGGCGATTTGGAAAAATATTTTGTTGATGAAACGACTTATGAGATCCTTCCTGTCATCGCCTACGGTCTATGGTCGGACCCGGTCGGTGAAGCGGGGCTGGACGCGCTGATAAACACCATTGAGCATGCCGAGGCTTTTGCCAAAGATCACGCGGCGTTCGCGGGTCAATCCATATCGTTTTCTATCGAGCGCGCCAAGATTGAGGCGGCAGCGCCGCCTTTCAGCTATTTAGGCGAAACACCGCAGGTGAAGGTCGTCTTCAATGTTCCGGGATACGCCAGACAGAGATTGGCCGGCGAGGTTAATTTACAAGCGCTCCCGCCGGTTGACGCGGCTGAACCCAAGGTTGACCCGGCCAGACTGGATGAGGTTACCGCGGATGTTGAGCGTCCTTCCCGATCACGGATTTTGTTTAATGATAAATCCAAAGAGGGGGCGTATCAAATTAATATTGATGGCCGTATCAAAGGGCTTGCGGATGTCTTCCAGCCGTCGCCGGTGGCTGTGGTCATCGAATACGCGCCGGTGCCGAACCCTGAAGGCGGCGTGCAGGCCGGGGCGACGGGGTCAGAAGCGGGATCGGATTTAGCCGGGTTGTTGGTTAAGATGCAAGGGCTGGAGGCGCAGGCCCAGGCAGCGGCGCAGGAGATTTCTTCCCTGGAAAAAACATTTCATGAAGGGGTAAAGGATTTAACGAAAGAACTTGAGCGGGCCGGCAAGGAGATGATGAGTCTTGCCAAAGATTTAAGCGCCCTTGAATCTCTCGCTAATAAAATGGATGACAAAGGCGCCGAGGCATCCAAGGCCGCGGACGATGCGTACAACTCCGGCGCGAAATGCGCTGCGGCGCGCGGCGGGGTTGAAGACCACACGACCCAGGCTTGCCAATTGGCCCAGTCGATCAAAGGAACGGACAATGTCCAACAGCTCAACCAATTCATTGAACAACTGCGGGCGCAGGACGCGGATACGCGCAGCCAGTCCGATATTTTCCGTCAGGAACTGAATAGCGCCCGCATGTCCAGCCGCCAGGCCGAAACTATTTTAAGGCAGATGAGTTCTTTAATGGAAGACCGGGAAAAAGCAAAAACGAAACTTTGGGAGAAACAAAACATGATCCCTGAGGCGCAGGCGCAGTTAAGCGGCTTGGAGTCGCATTTAACTTCTTTGCAGGGCAAAATTCCCCAATTGCAAGGTATCGTCGGTGAGGCGTCGGGGATTGTCGGCCAGGTTCAAGCCGTCAACCCAGATCAATGGACCAAAGAGGATAAAAAGGCGGTGAAGGAAATCCAGGCCGCTTTTGCCCGAGTATCAAAGACGGGGACACAATTTGACGCCGTGTACGAAAAGAACAGGGACAAACTGATGACTCCGGAGGATAAATTAAAGAATCTGGAGGACGCGGTTGCCGAGGCGCAGGGGCGGATGGACTCGCTTTTATCCTTCCAGATCAATGATGAGGCGGTAGAAAAGATCAGGAAATTTGCCGGGGAGGCCAAGGCATCGTATGAGGCGGCGCAGTTGTTCGATGACGCTGTCCGTGAGGCGGTACGAAATAGCGAGGCCTGCGCCCGCGAAGCGGAGAAACTTTACGCGCAAAAGACTTCCTCCGAGGCCCAGGTGGCCCAGCACGACTGCTCCGCCTGGCCCGGGACCGCGGCTAAGTGGGACAGCGCGAAGAAAACGCCGGAGTGTGAATGCGCCCCCGGGAATTTGTGGGAGGAGAATTTGTTTACTTGCGTATCCGAAGAGCAATATTACGTGAGCCGTTTGGATTGTTCTCCATACCCCAACGCTCATCCGGGATGGGACGCCGGGCGGCGTAAAGCGTCCTGTTATTGCAATGACGGTTATGAATGGAACAACGCGCGGACGCATTGCCGGGTGAATGCCCAGACCCAAGTGGCCCAGGCGGATTGCTCTAATTCACCGGGGACAAGACCCGGATGGGACCCGGCCCAGGAAAGAGTCGGGTGTTATTGTCCGCAAGGGTATTATTTGGAGGGCAACCGCTGTGTTATGATGCAGCCACAAAATAATCCCACCACAGGGCAGGACTTGACCAACGCGCTCACGGGGTTGATCAACACCATCAATAATGCGGCGCAAAATTCCGGCGGCGGGAACGGCGCGGGCACCCAGGAATGGACAAACCCCTGGAATAATCAGCCGTCGCAGCCGCAGGGAGATCCGTGTGAAGGTAATTTTTATATGAGCGGATATGCGATGGCCTGCGGATGCAGCGGTTACACATGGAGCACATCGGGGAACAAATGCGTGCCCGGCGGTGGCGGCAGCGGCGGGACATCGGCTGGCTTTGGGAGCGGTTCGCCGACGAATAATCAAGATACGGGAGGGGGCAATACTGGCGGCGCCTGGGTGAACCAAGGATACCAAGGTACAGGCGGAAACAGCGGCGGAAATTCGGGAGGTGTGGATACGAGCAACCCGGGGGGAGGCGGTGGCACGGGAAGGGATTGCGGGTGCATCGATGCCCAAGGAAGATACAGCACGGTTTTGGGCACGTGCGATCATAACTTAAGGGATTATGGGGGATGCCGTAATGTGCGATAAAATATTCGAAGACCTTCGGCTGGCCGGTGGCAGGATTGTAGTAAGACCATGGCGAGATTGGCCGAGGCGGTGGTAGGAGCAGATTGATCAAGTCGATATCCTGAAGACAGGGCAAATCCCTATGGCTATGCCGGAAGGCATGGAAATAGGGATTTTTCTTTACGGGTCTTTGGAAGGGGGTGTCGGCGAGGGTCCCTGCCGGCCGGCAGGGACTAAATCGAAATGTCCGTTAAATAGTGGACATTTCCGGCGGGTGGACATCAAGGATTGCATAGACGAGCATAGACGAATATTCTCATTGACACAGGTGAAATGTGTGATAAGCTTGATATGTATAAAAAGGATACGTTAGTTATGTCGTAGATAACCTATGACACCGAATAATACATATAAAACTTTGGGGCCAATTGAGACTAACATCGTTGCTCGTCTAACGTACGAGAAGAAGACGGTTGTTACAGTTGAATACCTTGATCGTCTGTTTAACCTTTCCCCTGCTGACAGGAAACAGCTTGTTTTTCGGCTCAAAAAGAAAAAGATATTAACCCCAATTAAGCGCGGAACGTACGCTTTTTCACCGCTTGAGGCTGGCCCCGATGGGACTGGTATTGACGAGCTTCTTATTCCACCGCTCTTTTTCCCTAAAAAGAATTATTACGTTGGGTATTCAACATTGTTTAATTACTATGGATTTACTGAACAGCTATTTCAGACCGTCTATGTTCTTAATACCGCTATCCGAAAAGAAAAAATAATTTGCGGTATTTCGTATAAGTTTATAAGGATTCCCGAGAATCGCTTCTACGGATTGGAGACTATCAAGGTCAAAGATGCCGATGTCATTATAAGTTCCAAAGAGCGCACTTTGATCGACCTCATTTATTTTAATAAGCCTGTTGGCGGCATCAAAAATGCCGAAGCGGTATTAAAGCAGTTTGTTATAGAAAAGAAATGTGATATTAAAAAATTAGTGGAATGCGCGGCCCGATTTCCCATTATAAAAACAAGGAAGCGTATAGGATTGGTTCTTGAGGGTTCGAACATTACAGATGCTATGTTAAAGCCCCTTATCAACAGCGTCAAGAAAACCGCTGTCAGCACCTTCACTGGATCGCGCAAAGGCACACTCAATAAGAAATGGAGAGTTATTATCAATGATTCACAAAAATAAGGATGAATTTGTAAAGACTTTGGAGCGGGCGGCAAAGAAAAAAGGTTTTTTGCTTCCTCTTTTAGAGAAAGATTATTATTTAACCTTGCTCCTTTCCCAAACGCATGAGCTTGCCGAAGGTCTTGTTTTTAAGGGCGGTACCTGTCTGAATAAGATTTATTACGCATATTATCGTTTGAGCGAGGATCTTGATTTTAGCATGAAGCTGCCGCAATACGAGACGACTCGGGGAGAGCGAAGAACGTGCATACAACCCGTGAAGGATAAAATAGGAAAGTTTGCGCAACAATTTGATATGAAAATTCTTGATGCCGGGAATCCCGGGAGAAATGAATCGAAGCAATATGTGTATTATTTTTCGTATCAATCTGCCCTGCGCCCGATTGAAGGACAAATCAAGTTCGAAATCGGCTTAAGATTTAATCCCATTGACAAGACAGAAAAACAGCAGATTCATCATACGTATACGCATCCGTTTACCGGAGAGCCTCTTTTTGATGGGGGCAAGGTTGCTTGTCTGTCGCTCAATGAAATAGTGAGTGAAAAACTTCGCGCCGCGGCCCTCAGAGAAACTATTGCTCCTCGTGATTTTTACGATCTGGATTTCTTGTTCCGCAACAAATTTAACCTTGCGGATAAAGAGGTTATCAGCCTTTTTAAGAAGAAAATAGAGGAGGATGGCGGGGATTTGGATTTAGCAAAATATCGTGTCAACATGGGGCGTAAAAGCACTGAGATTGACGATATGCGTTCTCGTATCGAAGCCGAATTGTTTGATGTTTTATCCCCAGCTGAACGCGAGAATTTCGATCTGGATAAGGCGCTTGAACGGATCAACAAAGCAATGGGAGGCATTAAATAATACCCGAGATTATTGGCTCAAGTGACAGTTTCTCACTCAAGATCACCCCCCGCGCCTTCGGCAAAGACTGGCGCCTGCCGATCAGAACAAGTACCGGGAGAGTTAAGTATTCATTGAAACTTATGGCTGGCAACTGGGGGGCTATGCCGCGAAATGACGCGAAGGATCGCGGAGGCGCTGGCAGGGTATAAAAAGAATTGCCTTTGAAGCGATGAGGTGCTATTATTGTGTCATATTATGAAGCGATTATAGCGCTTAATCGCTCCATTTTTAAAAGGGAATATTCATGAAATATATATGGCAACACCCGGCATGGCCGCGATTTACCTGGGACAGCAAGTCTCTTTTAACGGTCTTAGGGCAGGCAAGGCTTGCTCAAGGGGATTTGTTAGGGCGTGTTAAACGATTGGGATTTAAGCTTGAGGAAGAGGCGCAGGCAAATATCCTGACCGAGGAAGTCATCAAGACATCCGAGATCGAGGGTGAACTTTTGAATCTACAAATGGTCCGTTCTTCGGTCGCGAGGCACCTGGGTCTTCCGACAGCTGGTCTGGGGCGTTCATCCCGGTCTGTTGATGGCATCGTAGAAATCGTCCTGGATGCGACACAAAATTTCGACAAAACCCTTAATAAACAACGATTAACGGGTTGGCATGGCGCGCTATTTCCAACAGGTTACTCAGGGCTTCATAAGATCAGGGTTGGTCAATGGCGAGGCCAGGATCCCATGCGCGTGGTGTCCGGGCCTATGGGGCGTGAACGGATTCATTTTGAAGCGCCTCCCGGAGAAGCTGTTGACAATGAAATGCGCCAATTCTTTCAATGGTGGAAGGAAAGTCATTCCAATATTGATGGTCTGTTGCGGGCAGGTATCGCGCATTTTTATTTCTTGACGATTCATCCGTTTGAAGACGGCAACGGCCGTATTGCGCGCGGTCTGACGGATATGGCTTTAGCTCAGGATGAAAAGCTTAAAGTGCGGTATTATAGTTTTTCTTCGCAGATCATGGAAGAAAGAGACGACTATTACAAGATCCTTGAACAATCCTCGAAGGGCAAAAATCTGGATTTGACAGACTGGCTTTGTTGGTTTTTAGGTTGCTATCAACGGGCCATTGGGAAATCTGACAAGATCATTGGTAAAGTGTTGCTCAAAGCGGATTTCTGGGCACAGCATGCGCAGACACAGCTTAATGAGCGCCAAAAGAAAGTACTTAACCGCTTGTTGGATGAAGGACAAGGCGAATTTGTCGGCGGGTTAACAACCCGTAAATATGTGGGATTGGCAGGCACTAGCAGGGCAACCGCGTTTCGTGAAATATCAGATATGCTTGAGAAAAAGTTATTGCGTCAATTGTCCGGTCGTGGACGCAGTGTTCATTATGATATTTTATGGCCGGCAGGGGGTAAATAAGCAGGCAGCCGACGGACAAACCGGAATTTTCGGTTGAATTTCTTGGGAAAATTAGTACAATGGAAACGCTATGATTCCTGAACAATACGTGTCTAAACAAGGTTTATACGACCCGCGGTTTGAGCACGATAGCTGCGGGGTCGGGTTTGTCGCCCACCTCAAGGGCGAGAAATCCCACGCGATCGTCCGTAACGGCATCCAGGTCCTGGAAAATTTGAGCCATCGCGGCGCGTGCGGGTGCGACCCGGAAACCGGCGACGGCGCCGGGATCACCGTCCAGATGCCGGACGCGTTTTTCCGCAAGAAATGCGCACAACTCCATATCGATCTGCCGCCGTTGGGTGATTATGGCGCGGGGATCGTCTTTTTGCCGCCCAGCGCCGAAGACCGCAATGTCATGGAACAATGGACCGAGCATATCATCCGCGAGGAAGGCCAGAAATTCCTGGGCTGGCGCGAAGTGCCGCATGACCCGGCGAAGATCGGCAGGGTCGCCCGTTCCGTCATGCCCGCGTTCAAACAGCTTTTTATCGGCCGCGGGAAGAATACCGCCTCCGACGCCTTTGAGCGCAAACTCTACGTGATCCGCAAGCGCCTCTACAACAAGGTGCAGGCCTCGGTCCTTAACCAGCGTAATTATTATTATTTCTGCAGCCTTTCCAATAAAACGCTCGTTTATAAAGGCCAGTTGATGGCCGAACAGCTCGACCGCTTTTTCCCGGACTTAAGCGACCCCGACATGACCTCGGCGTTGGCCATGGTGCATTCGCGTTACAGCACCAACACGTTCCCGACGTGGGCGCTGGCGCATCCGTACCGTATGATCGCGCATAACGGGGAGATCAACACCTTGCGCGGCAACATCAACTGGATGCACGCGCGCGAAATGCAGTTCGCGACCAAGGCCTTCGGCAAGGACCTTAAAAAAGTCCTTTCCATCGTCGTGCCGCACGGCAGTGATTCGGCGACCTTTGACAATGTCTTTGAGATGCTGGTCTTGTCCGGACGTTCGCTCGCGCACGCGATCATGATGATGATCCCCGAGGCCTGGAACGGCCACGAAAGCATGTCCAAAGAAAAGAAGGATTTTTACGAATACCATTCGTGCCTGATGGAGCCGTGGGACGGGCCCGCCTCGATGACCTTTACCGACGGGCGCTACATCGGCGCGGTCCTGGACCGTAATGGTCTTCGTCCTTCACGCTACTGGCTGACCAAAGACGATCTCGTGATCATGGCCTCCGAAACGGGCGTGCTGCCGGTGGAGACGGATAAAATTTTGAAGAAGTGGCGCCTGCAGCCGGGCAAGATATTTTTGATCGATACCCAGGCCGGACGTATCATCGACGACGAAGAGCTCAAAGGCGGATACGCGGCCCGCAAGCCTTACGGCAAGTGGCTCAAGGAAAACCTGGTGACCCTCGAGAGTTTGCCCAGGCCGAAAAAGGTGCACGGCTTTAACGCCAGGACACTTCTCGCGCGTCAGAAGGCCTTCGGGTACACGCTGGAAGACCTGAAAATTCTTTTGCAGCCGATGGCGACGACGGGCCTTGAGGCGACCGGGTCGATGGGCAACGACGCGCCGTTGGCCGTTTTGTCGCAGCGCCCCCAGCTTCTTTTTAATTATTTCAAGCAGCTTTTCGCGCAGGTCACCAACCCGCCCATCGATTCGATCCGCGAAGAAGTCGTCATGGACGAATCCGTGATGCTCGGCAGCGAGGGGAACCTCCTGGATGAAACCCCGGAACATTGCCGCCGCCTGCGCGTCGCGCGGCCGATCCTGACCAACGAAGAGCTGGAAAAGATCCGTCAGGTGAATACCGCCGGCCTCAAGGCCGCGACACTGCCGGCGGTCTTTGACGCGGCCAAAGGCGCGGAAGGCCTGGAACCGGCGATGGAGAAATTGTTCCGCGCGGCGGACAAGGCGATCGAAGCGGGCCGCACGATCCTGGTCCTCTCCGACCGTGACGTCAACAAAGACAACGTCCCGGTCCCGTCGTTGCTGGCCTGCGCGGGGTTGCATCACCATTTGATCCGTCAGGGGACGCGCACCAAAGTGAGCCTGGTCCTGGAGACCGGCGAGGCCAGGGAGATGCACCATTTCGCCGTGTTGATCGGTTATGGGGCGAATGCCATCAACCCGTATCTCGCACTTGAAACCATCGAGGATGAGATCCGCAAAGGGATTTATCCGGAGAACCTCGACAGCGGGCACGCGCGCAAGAATTTTTTGAAGGCGACGCACAAGGGGCTGCTGAAGATCATCGCCAAGATGGGGATCTCCACGATCCAGTCTTATTGCGGGGCGCAGATCTTCGAGGCGGTCGGCCTGGGCGAAGAATTCGTGAAAAAATATTTTACCGCCACGCCTTCTCGGATCGGCGGCATCGGCATCGAGACCGTGGCCGAAGAGGCGCTGCGCCGGCATAAAAACGCGTATCCGGCGGGAAACGTCTATGACGCGATGCTCGATGAGGGCGGCGATTACCACTGGCGCAAGGAAGGCGAGCACCATCAGCTTAACCCCAGGACGGTCGCCCTGCTCCAGCACGCGGTGCGCGGCTGTAACTACGACCTTTACAAACAATTCGCGCAGACCGTCAACAGCCAGGAGACGAATTTTGCCAGCATCCGCGGATTGATGAAATTTAAAAATGGCGGTCCCGTTCCGGTTGAAGAAGTGGAGCCCGCCTCCGAGATCGCGAAGCGTTTCGCCACAGGGGCTATGAGCTACGGCTCTATTTCCAAAGAGGCGCACGAGACCCTCGCTATCGCGATGAACCGCATGGGCGGGTTTTCCAACACCGGTGAGGGCGGGGAAGATGCCGACCGGTTCAAGAAAGACCCCAACGGCGACTGGCGCCGCAGCCGTATCAAACAGGTCGCGCAGGGACGGTTTGGCGTGACCATCGAATATCTGGTCAACTCCGACCAGATGCAGATCAAGATGGCGCAGGGGGCGAAGCCCGGCGAGGGCGGACAGCTTCCCGGGCACAAGGTCAGTCAAGAGATCGCCGCGACCCGCCATACCACGCCGGGAGTGGGACTGATCTCGCCGCCGCCGCACCACGACATTTATTCGATCGAAGACCTGGCGCAGCTTATCCATGATCTCAAGAACGCCAACCCGAAGGCGGATGTGAGCGTGAAGCTCGTTTCCGAGATCGGTGTTGGCACGGTCGCCGCCGGCGTTTCCAAGGGTAAGGCCGACCACGTCTTGATCAGCGGGTTCGAAGGCGGCACGGGCGCTTCGCCGCAGACTTCGATCAAGCACGCCGGATTGCCGATGGAGCTCGGCATCGCCGAGACACAGCAGGTCTTGGTCATGAACGACCTGCGCGGGCGCATCCGCGTGCAGACCGACGGGCAATTGAAGACGGGGCGCGACGTCGTCATCGCCGCGATGCTCGGCGCCGACGAGTTCGGTTTTTCCACGATCGCGCTTGTTTCGATGGGCTGTATCTTGCTGCGCAAATGCCATTTGAACACCTGTTCGGTGGGGATCGCCACCCAGGACAAGGAACTGCGCAAGAAATTCGCCGGCACGCCGGACCATGTGATCAATTATTTCAAATTTGTCGCTGAAGAAATACGCGAGATCATGGCCGGGCTGGGATTCCGTAAATTCGAGGACATGGTCGGCCGCGTGGATATGCTCGAGACCAAAGACGCCATCGATCACTGGAAGGCCAAAGGGATCGACCTGACCAACATTTTGCACAAACCCGACGTGCCCGCGCATGTCGCCATTCATCACGTCGGGCGTCAGGACCACGGGCTGGAAAAGGCGCTCGATAACCGTCTTATTGCCGATTGCCGCGCGGCCATTGACAATAAAACAGCGGTCCAATTGGTCTATCCCATCCAAAACACGAACCGTACCGTCGGGACGATGTTAAGTTCCGGGATCGCGCGTAAATACGGCCTGGCCGGACTGCCGGAAGACACGGTCCGGATCAAATTTGAAGGCTCCGCGGGGCAGAGCTTTGCCGCGTTCCTGGCGCGCGGGGTGACTTTCACGCTCGAAGGCGACAGCAACGATTACGTCGGCAAGGGTCTATCGGGCGGCAGGGTGGTCGTTTATCCGCCGAAAAAAACGGTTTTCGTGCCGGAGGAGAATATCCTCGTCGGCAATGTTGTTTTGTACGGGGCCGTGTGCGGCGAAGCGTATTTCCGCGGGATCGCCGGGGAACGCTTTTGCGTGCGCAACAGCGGCGCCGTCACCGTCGTTGAAGGGGTCGGCGACCACGGCTGCGAGTATATGACCGGCGGGCGCGCCGTTATCCTGGGACGCACGGGACGCAATTTTGCCGCCGGGATGAGCGGCGGGATCGCTTACGTGTGGGACGTGGACGGCCAGTTCAAGACGCGGTGCAACATGGGGATGGTGGAACTCTTCCCGGTCGATCACGAGCGGGACATCCGGGAGTTGAAACAGCTCATCGAGGACCACGCCCGGTACACGGACAGTTCCGTTGCCAAACGCGTCCTGGACAACTGGACAAAAACCGTGCCGCAGTTCGTCAAGGTGTATCCGACCGATTACCGGTGGGTTGTGGAACAGGCGGCCGGGGCCGCGGCGCTGCCGGACGAGAAGGAACTGGTTTCCGGCGCAGCGGTGAGAAAAGATGGAAATTGATTTCAGTGGTCAGTGGTCAGTGGTCAGTGGTCAGTGGTCAGGGTTCAGTGGTCAGAATTTTTTTTGCTGATCACTGGCCACCGGTCACTGACCACTAATATAGAAGGGAAGTAAATGGGCGACGTCACCGGATTCATAAAATATAACAGGGAGGACTTCCACAAGGAGTCCGTTATTGAGCGCCTGAAGCATTGGCACGAATTCGCCAAGCCGATGCCCGAGGGAGATCTCAAGAATCAGGGCGCGCGATGCATGGACTGCGGCATCCCTTTCTGTCAGGAAGGCTGTCCCATCGGCAACATCATCCCCGACTGGAACGATCTCGTTTATCGCGACCGCTGGCAGGAGGCCGTCGAGCGCCTGCACAAGACCAATAACTTTCCGGAATTTACCGGGCGTGTTTGTCCGGCGCCGTGCGAGAATTCCTGCGTACTGGGCATTAACGCCCCGCCGGTGACCATCAAAAATATCGAAGTTTCCATTATTGAACGGGCGTACAAGGAAGGCTGGGTCAAGCCCGAAGCGCCCGGGAAAAGGACAGGGAAGACCGTCGCGGTCGTCGGCTCCGGTCCCGCGGGGTTGGCCTGCGCCGATCAGCTCAACAAAGCCGGGCACAAAGTGACTGTTTTCGAAAAGAATGAATATTTGGGCGGGTTGTTGCGTTTGGGGATCCCGGATTTTAAATTAGAGAAACGGGTCGTGGAGCGCCGGCTCAAGCGCATGGAAGCCGAAGGCGTCAAATTCAAAACGAAAGTGAACGTCGGCGTGGACATCAAGGCCGTGGAACTGCGCGGGAAATTCGACGCGGTCGTCCTGTGCGGCGGCGCGGAAAGCCCGCGGGACTTGCCGGTTGAGGGCAGGAACCTTAAAGGGGTACATTTCGCGATGGATTATTTGACCCAGCAGAACCGCATCAATGCCGGGCAAAAGGTCCCCGCTAAAACGCGTATCAGCGCCGAGGGCAAAAATGTCGTGGTCCTGGGCGGCGGCGACACGGGCTCTGATTGCGTGGGCACGGCCAACCGCCAGGGCGCGAAAGTCGTCCGGCAGTTCGAGCTTTTGGCGCGTCCGCCGAAGGAACGCTCTCCGGGAAATCCCTGGCCGCAGTGGGCGCTGGTTGAACGCACGTCCTCTTCCCACGAGGAAGGCGTTGAACGGGACTATTCGGTCATGACCAAACGTTTTAGCGGAGAGAAGGGCGTTGTGAAAAAACTGCACGGCGTGAAGCTGCAGTTCGGGCCCAAAGACCCCAAGACCGGGCGCTCGGCGATGACGGAAGTGCCGGGATCGGAATTTACCGTGGATGCCGACCTCGTTTTGTTGGCCATGGGATTTTTGGGGCCGGCCAAGAACGGGTTGCTGGAAGATTTCGGCGTGGAATTAGACGAGCGCGGCAACGTCAAAGCCGGTAAGGACAAGATGACGAGCGTGCCCGGGGTCTTCACCGCCGGAGACATGACGCGCGGGCAGTCGCTGGTCGTCTGGGCGATCCACGAAGGCCGCGCCGCCGCGCGCGGAGCACATAGTTACTTGGTGCGGGCCGCGGAGAAGCCCTGAGGGGCTGATTCCGTTCAACGAAGCCGACCTTTCCTAATATTCACTGTGGAAATCGGCTTCGAATTCACTTCATCAGCCCTTCAGGGCTTTGGATTACAATATGAGAAATTACATTCTCGCTCTCGATCAGGGCACCACCGGATCAAGAGCTTTTTTATTTGATTCAAAAGGCGCGGTCGTTGCCAGTGCCTACCAGGAATTCCCGCAGTATTTCCCCAAGCCCGGCTGGGTGGAACACGACGCCGAGGAGATCTGGGCGTCCTGTGCCGCGGTCATCAAAGGCGTTTTACGCAAATCCCGCGTCTCGCCTCAAGCGATTGCCGCGATCGGTATTACCAATCAGCGCGAGACAACTGTGTTGTGGGACCGCAAGACGGGCAAGCCCGTCCACCGCGCGATTGTCTGGCAGTGCCGGCGCACGGCGGACATTTGCCAAGGGCTTAGGGCCAAGGGCTTAGAGCAATTGTTTCGCGAGAAAACGGGGCTGGTCATTGACGCTTATTTTTCCGGCACGAAGATCCAGTGGCTGCTGGACAATGTCAAAGGCCTGCGGCGCCGGGCAGAGAACGGCGAGATTTGTTTCGGCACAATCGACAGCTGGCTGATTTGGAAACTGACCGGCGGCGCCGCGCACGTCACGGACCCGACCAACGCCTCGCGCACGCTGATTTTCAGCATTCGTACGAAGAAATGGGACTCACAGCTTCTTAAAATTCTGAAAATTCCTCCCGCGATCCTGCCGCACGTGCAGAATTCGGGGTCGGTGTTCGGCCGTACAAGGGGGCAGAAAAATTCCGGCCGGCAATCCGGGTGGGAACAATCCGGGTCGGTCTGGTCCGGCCTCCCCTCCGGCATTCCGATCACGGCGGTCTTGGGCGACCAGCAGGCCGCGCTTTACGGCCAGGGCTGTTACGGGGCGGGCACGGTCAAAAATACCTACGGCACGGGGTGTTTCCTTGTCCTTAACACAGGCAGGAAATTGATTTACTCAAAGAAGGGATTGCTTTCCACGCTGGCCAGCGACGAGAAGGGCAAGCCGGTCTACGCGCTGGAAGGGTCCGTTTTTATTGCCGGGGCCGTGGTGCAGTGGCTGCGTGACCAGCTCGGCGTGATTAAAAGTTCCAGCCAGACGGAAAAATTTATTCAAGGGATCAAAGACACCCGCGGTGTTTACTTTGTCCCGGCCTTCGTCGGCCTCGGCGCGCCGTACTGGGACAGCGAGGCCCGTGGATTAATCTGCGGCCTCACGCGCGGGGCGAACGCGCGGCACATTGTACGGGCGGCTTTGGAATCAATGGCGTACCAGATCAAAGACGTGTTTGATTTGATGCAAGAGGAATCCGGCTGCAAAATTCGCGCCCTGAATGTCGACGGCGGCGCCTGCCGCAACGACTTTTTAATGCAATTCCAGGCGGACATCCTGGGTTGCCGGATCACGCGGCCTAAAATGATCGACTCGACCGCGCAGGGAGTGGCGTACTTAGCCGGCGTGACGATCGGCTGGTGGCAGGGCCAAAAAGATCTGGCCAAATTGCGCAAAACGGAACACACCTTTGTCCCGAAGATGCCCGCCGCCCGGCGCGACGAGCTCTACGCAGGCTGGCAACAGGCGGTGCGAAGGTGTCGTAATATTTTGTAGGGGCCAGCCTTGTGCTGGCCCTTGATCTTCTGGGCGGACACAAGGTCCGCCCCTACGTTTTTGTATTTTTATGCAACGCGACCTTTCCAAATTCACCCACGGCACTTACGACGTCCTCATTGTCGGCGGCGGGATCAACGGCGCGGCGATCGCGCACATGGCCGCGCTCAACGGTCTGAAAGTCGCTCTCCTTGAAAAAGGCGATTTCGCCTCCGGCACTTCGAGCAAATCCACCAAGCTGATCCACGGCGGACTGCGTTATCTGGAAACCTTCGATTTTGATCTGGTGCGGGAATCCTTGCGCGAGCGCGCCTTTTTATTGCGCGACGCGCCGCATCTGGTCAAGCCGCTTTCCTTCATCGTTCCTGTTTACCGCGGTGACCGCAAACCGCTGTGGATGATGCGCCTCGGGGTCTGGCTCTACGACCGGCTCGCCGGCAAATACACCATCGGCCTGCCTGCCGGGCAGGCAGGCAAACACCGTTTTATCCCCCGCGATGAATTGATCGGCTTGATGCCGGGATTAAAGGAAGAGGGGCTCCTGGGCGGAGTTTCATATTACGACGCGCAGATGGACGACGCGCGGCTTGTCCTGGAAAACGTGTTAAGCGCGCAGGTCCACGGCGCGCACGCGGCCAATTACGTGGAGGTGAGGTCTTTCCTTAAGAAAGATGGCCAAGCTGCCGGCGTGCTCGCCTTCGACACGGTCAGCGGGCGGGAATTCGAGATCTTTGCCCGCAAGGTCGTTTGCGCCGTTGGACCGTGGACGAACGTTTTGATGCGCGAGGAAGAAGGCAACGTGCCGCCTCTGGTGCGCACGACTAAAGGCATCCACGTTGTTTACCCCGGGAAGATCAGCGACCACGCGCTTTTGATCCCCACCTCAAAAGATAAACGCGTTTTTTTTATTATTCCCTGGATGGGGAATTCCCTGATTGGCACGACCGACACCGATTACACGGCCGACCCGGACGCGGTGGCCGCGGACCAGGAAGACATCGATTATTTGTTCCGGGAGCTGAACCGGGTATTTCCGGAAGGGACGTTCAGGAAAGAGCAGATCATTGCGGTCTTCGCCGGACTGCGGCCTTTGGTGCACAGAGAGGGAGAACCCGCGAAGATCTCGCGCAACCACGTCATCAAAGAAGCTTACTCCGGCATCATTTACGTGATGGGCGGCAAATACACCACCTACCGCAAGATCGCGGAGGATTGCCTGCGGGTTATCTTGCCGTCGCGAAAACCGGTGGACACGCGCGCCGGCTTCCCGGTCTTCGGCAGCGGGGAAATTACCGAAAGCGCGCAAGAGGTCGCCAAAGAAAATGGAGTGAATACCGGCGTCGTGCGGTATCTAATGGATCTTTACGGCACGCGCTACAAAGATGTCCTGCGGCTTACTCAAAATAATCCCGCCCTTAAAGAACCCCTGTGCGCGTGCTCGCCGGCCATCAAGGCCCAGGTCGTCTACGCCATCGAAACCGAAATGGCCGTCAAGGACGAGGACATCATCAAGCGCCGGCTGTCGCTTGTCTACCGCCCCTGCCGCAGTGGACAGTGCGTTCAAGAGATTCGGCAACGGATAGGGTGACGAAGCCCGTATCGGTTACGGAACAACGGTTACGTCAGAATATAAGGCCATTGCCGTAACCCAATGACGGGAAGAATTTTAAAGCAGTTCGATCTGGACGTTGATGAGCCCCTTGCGGGGGGAGGCGATTTGGGTGAAGGCCTGGCGGCTGAGATCTATCACGCGTCCTTTGCGGACGAATCTTTTATGAGGACCGCGGTCGTTGACGCGCACGATGACGGATTTGCCGTTGTCAAGATTGGTCACCTTGACCAATTGATGGAACGGCACGTTCCACATGGCCGCGGTCAGCTTCGTATCGTCGAAGATTTCGCTGTTGGCGGTGTGCTTGTTGATGCCAGGATCAAAACGGGAATACCATGACGCCTTGCCGAACTGGATACTTTTCATTTGCAGCGGAAACTCCGCCACCGGCGGCTGAACGCGGGCATAGAGCTGGCTATGCGAGAACATCCCGCCGCTAAACGCGATTAAGGCCAATACGATGATTTTATTCCTTTTCATAACCGTTACCTCTTCATGACATTGTCTTCAAAGATAACACATCTTTTCGTTTGCGCAAGGAGAAATATTTTTGGGCAAGTTCGTAAGTCGTTATTTTAGAGGAGGATATATCCTTGCCATGAAAACGCTTTCCTTTTCTGGAAAAATCATCCACAACGCTTCCCGAAACATCTTCTTGTCAAAGCGTTGGGGGGTGGATACACTATCGTCATGAACGTTCAATTGGTCCGCTCCAGGATAGATCATGCCGACCTGGCCAAACTCGCCAGGGAAAATTACGGGGAAATGATCAAAGGCGTTGTTGACGTGACCAGGGAAATTGTGGCCCTGGGGGGTGAACTGCACGCCGACGCCCGGGCCGCCCTGTTGCGGGACGGGTCCCGTCCCGGAGATGTTTGGGGATTTAATATTTATGTCGGGAAGCCGCGGCGGCAGAGGATGGATTACATTTCCTTTATCAATGTCCGGCCTTCCGCGGGTAACCGTTCCATGGAAGTCCAGGACCATGTCTTGCGCAAACGCATGCGCGACATTGTCGATTCACTGGTGGGATAAATGGCGGCGCTTCCTGGAGCGTTAAAACGAAATGTGGTGAAACGAAGTGTTGACAAAATATTACGAAATGTTATATTGAGCGAGGCTGCATTTACGGCATCCCTTCCTTAATAATCCTCAGACACTTTTAGCAAGTATTTTTGATGGCCAAGGCGATTTTATATTTGGAAGACGGCACCGCGTTTGAGGGTCAAGCCATCTCCAGCGACGGAGAAAGTGCAGGCGAGGTCGTCTTCAACACGGCCATGACCGGGTACCAGGAGATCCTCACCGACCCTTCCTACGCCGGACAGATCGTTGTGATGACGTATCCCTTGATCGGCAATTACGGCGTCAACGACGAAGACGCGGAGTCCGGCCATATCTACGTTAAAGGGTTCGTGGTCAAAGAGTTCTGCCGTCATCATTCCAATTACCGCGCCACCCGAAGCCTCATCGATTATCTCCAGGAAAACAAGATTTTAGCCATCGAAGGGGTCGATACCCGGGCCCTCACGCGGCATTTGCGCGTGCGCGGGGCCATGAAGGCCGTCATTTCGACCAAAGATTTTGATCCCCAAAGCCTGGAGCGTAAACTGCGGGCGCTGCCTTCCATGGAGGGCAGCGATTGGGTGAAAGAGGTAACGGTAAAAAAGAAGTATGTTTGGAATGCTTCAGGGGATGGGGGTCAGGGGACAGGGGTCAGGAAAGAACAAGCGACGAAGTACAAAGTCGCCGCGATCGATTGCGGTATAAAGCGCAACATCCTGCGCATTTTGGAAAGTTTGGGCTGTGAAGTGCACGTGTTTCCCGCCGGCGCGGGCGTCCAGGACATCAACGCCATCCATCCGGATGGCCTGTTCATTTCCAACGGCCCAGGCGACCCTGCCGCGGTTACTTCGGTCATTGAGACGGTCCGCCAATGCGTCGGGAAACTGCCGATCTTCGGGATCTGCCTGGGGCACCAGATATTGGGGTTAGCGCTCGGCGGTAAAACGTATAAATTGAAATTCGGGCACCATGGCGCGAACCATCCGGTCAAAGACCTGCTGGGCAACCGTATCGGGATCACCTCGCAGAATCACGGGTTCTGTGTCGACATGGGAAGTCTTTCCGCGGCGGATGTGGAGATGGTCGACATGAATTTGAACGACAAGACGCTCGAGGGGATGCGGCACAAAAAATTTCCGGTCCTTTCGTTCCAGCATCACCCCGAAGCCGCGCCGGGTCCGCGCGACGCGCAGTATTTGTTCAGGTATTTTATTGAAATGATGGAACACGCTAAGCAAAAGAAGAGTTAGAAGCAAGAAGTAAGAAACAAGAAGCAGAGAAAAGAGAGATAAAGAAGCAAGAATCAGAGAAATATAGAAAAATAACCCTGCCTTTTGTGGTTTTTGTTTTTTATCTTTGCTTCTTGTTTCTCTGCTTCTTGCATCTTTTAAGATATGCCCAAACGCACTGACATCAAGAAAATTCTGCTGCTCGGCTCGGGTCCGATCGTCATCGGCCAGGCGTGCGAGTTCGATTATTCCGGGACGCAGGCCTGCAAGGCGCTTAAAGAAGAGGGCTACGAGATCGTGCTGGTCAATTCCAACCCGGCCACCATCATGACCGACCCGGAATTCTCCGACCATACTTACATCGAACCGCTCACGCCGGAATTTGTCGAAAAGATCATTGAAAAAGAGCGCCCGGACGCGATTTTGCCCACGCTCGGCGGCCAAACGGCATTAAATCTCGCCATGAAGCTTTATGAAAACGGCGTTCTGCAAAAATATAACGTCAAGATGCTCGGGGCCGATTATGGGGTCATTAAAAAGGCCGAAGACCGGGAATGTTTCAAAGAAGCTATCCTTAAGATAGGCCTCGATGTCCCGCGCAGCGGTTTCGCGCACAACCTCGAAGAAGCGCGCGATGTGGCCAAAAAAATCGGGTTTCCCGTGATCGTGCGTCCGAGTTTCACGTTGGGCGGCACCGGCGGCGGGATCGTCCATAATATGGAAGAGCTCGAACGTATCGCGTCGCTGGGTCTTGAATGCAGCATGATCCACGAAATTTTGATCGAAGAATCCATTGAAGGCTGGAAAGAATATGAGCTGGAAGTGATGCGCGACAACAAAGATAACGTGGTCATTGTTTGTTCAATCGAGAATTTGGATCCGATGGGCGTGCACACGGGTGACAGCATTACGGTCGCCCCGGCGCAGACGCTGACGGACCGGGAATACCAGGACATGCGTGACGCGTCGATCGCCATCATCCGTGAGATCGGGGTGGAGACCGGCGGCTCCAATATCCAGTTCGCGGTCGACCCCGTCGACGGGCGGATGGTCGTCATCGAGATGAACCCGCGGGTCTCGCGCAGTTCCGCTTTGGCGAGCAAGGCCACGGGGTTCCCCATCGCCAAATTCGCGGCGAAACTGGCCGTCGGGTACTCTCTGGATGAAATCCAAAACGACATCACCCGGGAGACGCCGGCGTCTTTTGAGCCGGCGATCGATTATTGCGTGGTCAAGGCCCCACGGTTTACGTTCGAGAAATTTCCCGAAGCTAAAGATATTTTAGGCGTGCAGATGAAATCCGTCGGGGAAACGATGGCCATCGGCCGCACGTTCAAGGAAGCCCTGCAAAAGGCCCTGCGCGGACTTGAGATCGGTCACACGGGTCTGGACAATAAACTCGACTACAAAACGATCCCGGATGAAAAAGTCCGCCAGCGCCTGGAAGAGCCCAACGCCTCGCGGATTTTTTATGTCAAATACGCGCTGCAGAAGGGCTGGCCGGTCGAAGAGATCGCGCGCCTGAGCAAGATCGACGTGTGGTTCATTGCGCACATCGCGCAGATCTGGGATTTCGAGAAGGAATTGATGGCCGCGGTCAAGAAACAGGGGACCCTTCCCGTCGAGTTGTTGCGCAAGGCCAAGGAATACGGTTTCAGCGACCCGCAATTGGGGCGTATCATGGATCTGCGCGACACCGAGGTCAGGGCGCTGCGCAAAAAAGAGGGCATTGTGGCGACCTTCAAGCTGGTCGACACCTGCGCGGCGGAGTTCGAGGCGTACACGCCGTATTTTTACTCGACCTATGAGAGCGAGGACGAGGCCATCCTGCAGATCCGGAAGCTTTCCGGCACGGCTAAAAAGAAACGGATCATGATCCTGGGCGGCGGGCCCAACCGCATCGGCCAGGGGATCGAATTCGATTATTGCTGCGTACACGCCTCCTTTGCCTTGAAATCTTTGGGGTACGAAACGATCATGGTCAATTCGAACCCGGAGACGGTCTCCACCGATTACGACATTTCCGACCGGTTGTATTTCGAACCGCTCACCTTCGAAGACGTGATGAATATTGTGGACGTGGAAAAGCCCGACGGGGTCATTGTGCAGTTCGGCGGGCAGACGCCGCTGAATTTAGCGCAACGTTTGCACGAGGCCGGGGTGCCCATTGTCGGTACCAGTGTCGCGTCTATCGAATTGGCGGAAAACCGCGAGAAATTCGCCGGGCTGGTCCAGTCCCTGAAGCTGACGCAGCCGGCCAACGGCTCGGCCCATAACGTTGAAGAAGCGGTGAAGATCGCCCGGCAGATCGGTTACCCTGTCTTGGCGCGGCCCTCCTACGTCCTGGGCGGGCGCGCGATGAAGATCGTTTACGACGAGGAATCGCTGATGAGGTTCATCGACGAGGCCAGGGAAGTTTCCGGCGGCCACCCCATTTTAATCGACAAATTTATAGATGACGCTATTGAACTGGATGTGGACGCCGTTTCGGACGGTAAAGAAACTTTCGTGGCGGGGATCATGGAACATATCGAGAATGCCGGCATCCATTCGGGCGATTCGGCCTGCGTCCTGCCGCCGACGACGATCGGCGAGGCCCTTCTGGAACAGATCAGGGAAACCACCCGCAAGATCGCCAGGGCCATCAACGTCGTCGGCCTTATGAACATCCAGTTCGCTGTCAAAGGGCGGACCCTTTATGTCCTTGAGGTCAACCCGCGCGCCTCGCGCACGGTCCCTTTTGTGAGCAAAGCTACAGGAATTCCGCTGGCCAAGATCGCGGCCCAGGTCATGGTCGGTGAACCCTTGTCAAAATACCGGCTTTCGTATAGACTCATTGAGCAGTTAAAGCATGTTTCGGTCAAGGAATCGGTGCTGCCTTTTTCGCGGTTTTCCGGCGTAGATATTGTGTTGGGCCCGGAGATGAAATCGACCGGTGAAGTGATGGGCATCGGCGCGACGATCGGCGAGGCTTTTGCCAAGTCGCAGATCAGCGCCGGCCAGAAGCTGCCGACGGAAGGCAAAATCTTTTTAAGCGTGCGTGATGAAGACAAGCGGGAGATCGTGTCGGTCGCGAAGAGACTGGAGCGCCTGGGGTTTTCGCTTGTATCCACCCGCGGAACGGCCAGGACATTGCGCGGCCATGGCATTGAGGTGCAGGAAGTCGGACGTTACGACCAGGGGCAAGGTGAAGGGTTGAACCTGATGACCCTGATCAAGAAAAACGAGATCGCCCTTGTTGTCAATACGCCCTCGGGTGAGGACAGCCAGTATGACATGCGCTCTATCCGCGCGGCGGCGATCCTGCACAATATCCCCTGCATCACCACGATCCAGGGCGCGCGCGAGGCGGTCAACGGCATGGAAACTTGCAAAAATAAAGAGTTGACGGTGCAGTCGCTTCAGGAGTACTACAGCGTCGGGGGGTATGTGTCATGTGCGGTATCATAGGCGTTTCCAATCATAAGGAAGCGGCGCAGATCGCCTTTTTAGGTTTGTACGCCCTGCAGCACCGGGGCGAGGAGGCCGCCGGCATTTCCACGTATGACGGCCGCAACGTCCACATCGTTAAAAATTCCGGACTGGTCGCGGACGCCTTTGACGAACGGTCCATGCGGGAACTTAAGGGCCAGTCGGCCATCGGTCATTGCCGCTATTCGACGACGGGTTCCAGCAACGTCAAGAACGCCCAGCCCTTTCTGGCCACGCATAAAAACAAGGGGATCGCCGTGGCCCATAACGGCAACCTGACGAATACCGAGACTTTGTATGAAAAGCTGGAAGGGGAAGGGGCCATTTTTCAGACCACGATCGATTCGGAGATCATCGTGCATCTTTTGGCCCGCGGCCGTAACGGCGACATGAAGAAATGGTTCCTGGACGTTTTGACGCAATTGCAAGGGGCGTTCTCGCTGGTTTTTCTGGTGGAGGACACCATCGTCGGCGCGCGCGACCCGCAGGGGTTCCGGCCGCTCTGTTTGGGCCAGATCGATGACAGTTATGTTTTAGCCAGCGAGACCTGCGCGCTGGATCTGATCCACGCCAAATTCATCCGGGAGATCGAGCCGGGCGAGATCGTTTTTATCAAGGGGAAGACCGTAGAGTCCGTTTTCCTCCCTGACAGCAAGAGCGCGAAGCGGGCGTATTGCATTTTCGAATACATTTATTTCGCCCGTCCCGACAGCGACATTTTTGGTGATAATGTTTACAACGTGCGGAAAAAATTGGGCGCGCAGCTGGCCAAAGAGCATCCGGCGCAGGCGGATTTCGTCATGGCCATCCCCGATTCGGGCAATTACGCCGCCATAGGGTATTCGAACCAGCTGGGACTGCCTTTGGAGGTGGGGATCATCCGCAACCACTATATCGGCCGGACGTTCATCCAGCCCACGCAATTTTTGCGGGATTTTCGCGTGCGGGTCAAATTAAACCCGATTAGAAGCGTCCTCAACGGCAAACGGATCGTCGTGGTCGAAGATTCCATCGTGCGCGGGACAACGGCCCGCAGCCGCGTTCAGGAGTTGCGCAGCGCGGGGGCGAAGGAGATCCATCTCCGGATCAGCTGTCCGCCGATCAAGTCGCCGTGTTTTTACGGGATCGACTTCCCGAGCAAGAAGGAATTGATCGCTTCCAACAAATCCGTCAAAGAGATCGGCGAATTCCTGAAAGTTGATTCACTGGAATATTTGAGCCTTGAAGGGATGTTGTCGGTCGTGAAAAATCCTGAAGATTTCTGCCACGCCTGTTTTTCCGGGCAGTATCCGGTGGCGGTCCCGAAGAACAAAAGTAAATATCTTTTGGAAGGGATAGTGAAAAGATGAGCAAGTTTATTTTTATCACCGGCGGGGTTGTTTCAAGTTTGGGCAAGGGGATCGCGGCGGCTTCCATCGGGAAACTGCTGGAGGCAAGGGGCCTGAACACGACGATCATCAAGTGTGATCCCTATCTTAACGTCGACCCGGGCACGATGAACCCTTACCAGCACGGCGAAGTTTATGTGACCGACGACGGCGCGGAAACGGATCTGGACCTGGGGCATTACGAGCGGTTTACCAACGCTCACATCACCAAGGATTGCAATATCACCACCGGCAAGGTGTACCATACGGTCATCACCAAGGAGCGCCGGGGTGATTATCTGGGCAAGACCGTCCAGATCATCCCTCACATCACCGACGAGATCAAGCGCTGCATCAAGAAAGTTTCCAAGGAAAAAGACGTCGATGTGACGATCGTGGAGATCGGCGGGACGGTCGGGGACATCGAAAGCCTGCCGTTTCTGGAAGCCATCCGGCAAATGCGCTGGGAACTGGGTGAATCTTACGCGCTGGATATCCACGTGACGCTTCTTCCTTATATCAAGTCGGCGGGCGAACAGAAAACGAAGCCCACCCAGCACAGCGTCGGGCGCCTGCGGGAGATCGGTATCGCGCCGGATATTTTGCTCTGCCGCACGGAAAAACACATCAGCAAGGAGGAGCGCGACAAGATCGCGCTTTTCTGCAACGTGGACCGCGAGGCCGTCATCGAAGCG
>Ga0209211_10002130_pt1 | contig 34986 bp, 41 predicted proteins | sample RifGroA2_FD_183992 | JGI IMG/M metagenome (GOLD analysis project Ga0209211, IMG submission 183992) | Groundwater microbial communities from Rifle, Colorado, USA - Groundwater A2 (SPAdes) (version 2) | ecosystem: Environmental > Aquatic > Deep subsurface > Groundwater | place: Rifle, Colorado... | reverse complement strand
GCGCACGATGTTGAGCATCGCCTGGATCAACTGCTCCTTGTCGCCGATCAGCGCGGGGAGGCTGATGTCGTAATCGCGCTGGAACGTCAGTCCTGACGGCATTTCTGCCAGCACCACGCTACGCACACGCTCCAGCACTTCGTGGATATTGAGCGCGCTGTAATGCGAAGCGTTCTGCGGGGAGAGCAATTTCTCCATCAGCGAGCGCAGCCGGTCCGCTTCCTGCACGATGACCTGGGTGTATTCGCGCAAGGCCGGTTTTTCCAGTTCCTGCTCGAGCAATTGCGCCGCGCCGCGTATGCCGCCGAGCGGGTTCTTGATCTCGTGCGCGAGGTTGCGCAGCAGCAGGCGGTTAGCCTGTGTCTGGTCCAGCATCTGCTCTTCGCGTGCCAGCTTCAGCGTCCTGTCCATCGGGTGAAATTCCAGCAGCAAATAACAGCTATAACGAAGCTTGCGCAACGATTCGTTTGCCCCATCGTCCGCAGGGATTGAAGATTGCCTCTCTCGTTCGCCTCCTCGCCCGCTTGCGGGATAAACAGCGACTTGGGTGTCGTTCTTTGACAACCTAGTGGAATGGCTAGTAGCTCCATCAGGGGAACTGGCATGACGGGTTTCACCATCAGGTGCAGCATCCTTGCCATGCCCGTTGGAAAATTGCAATGGAGTAGCAGTGCAGCGTAACTGCAATTTGCCATGCACGGGCGTGCCCAGCGTCAGATCATGCTCGATATAACTGGCGTTGTTATGAATCGCTTGCTGTATCGCATTGGCCAATTGCCCGGTATGGGTAAATACTTGCGGCATCTCATGCCCAAACAAATTTTTGCCGCTCACGTCAAACAGGTTTTCTGCTGCCGGATTGATGTAAACGATACGCGACTCTCCATCCAGCAGGATGACCGCTGTGGCGAGATGTTCAAGGGTAAGATAAGGAAATTCGAGCATACGTTCATGCAAAGCAGAATACATGCCAGAAAAATGGGCTTACTTGAGTTTGGACAGCTCGGTTTTCAGCGCTTCGATGTTTCTTTGATGCAAATCGACCTGCTCGTTCAGTAGCTTGATTTTTTCTTCGTATTTCGCTACGTTGCGGTAGGTTTTTCCGCCCTGGCCTTTGTAAACTTCTGGGTTGGCCTCCCCCTCCTTCAAGCGCTGCATGGATTCTTCGAGCAATTTCTGCTCGGAGTCCAATTCGTCTTGCAGGATTTTGCGGCGCGTGTCATCGCGCCCTCTCTGCGTCGTGCCATCCACTTTTGGAAAGCCTTCCGGCGAAGCGGCAGGCCGCGCGCGCGCCAGTGGAGCCATGGTAGGCAACGGCTCGAGAATAATCTTCTTGCCGCCTTTGATGGGTGTGCTGGAATAAGTAACATGGCCATCTGCATCGACACTCTTGTAAATCTCCGCCTGCGCCAAAGCTGGGCTGAGACACAAAATTCCTAGCAAGCATCCAAGTTTCATCATGTTCCTCCTGCAAATTGGCACAAGCAAGTATAGGGCAAGCGCCAGGCACAGACAAATTTACCGCTCATGAAAAACGGGGCTTGCGCCCCGTTTTGCTTTTCTGCATTATGTGATCAAATGCTGTAATACATATCAAACTCAACCGGATGCGTGGTCATGCGGAGGCGGTTGACCTCATCCATCTTCAGGGCGATGTAGGCATCGATGAAGTCGTTGGAGAACACGCCGCCGCGCGTCAGGAACTCGCGATCCTTGTCCAGATGCGCCAGCGCTTCATCCAGCGACGCACACACGGTCGGGATCTTTGCATCTTCTTCCGGCGGCAAATCATACAGATTTTTGTCGGCAGGGTCGCCGGGGTGGATTTTGTTCTGGATGCCATCCAGGCCAGCCATCATCAACGCCGTAAAGCACAAGTACGGGTTCGCGGTCGGATCCGGGAAACGGGTCTCGATGCGGCGCGCTTTGTCGCTTTGCACATAGGGGATGCGGATCGACGCGGAGCGGTTCTTCGCCGAATAGGCCAGCTTGACCGGCGCTTCATAGTGCGGAACCAGACGCTTGTAGGAGTTGGTGCCCGGGTTGGTGATCGCATTCAGCGCCTTGGCGTGCTTGATGATGCCGCCGATGTAGTACAGCGCGGTCTCGGACAGGCCCGCATAACCGTTACCCGCAAACAGGTTTTTGCCGTCCTTCCAGATCGATTGATGCACATGCATGCCGGAGCCGTTGTCGCCAACGATGGGCTTGGGCATGAAGGTCGCGGTCTTGCCGTATTGGTGCGCGACGTTATGCACGACGTATTTCAGCACTTGGGTCTGGTCGGCGCGGCGCACCAGGGTGTTGAACTTGGTGCCGATTTCGCATTGCCCGGCGGTCGCCACTTCGTGGTGATGCACTTCGACTTCGATACCGATGTCTTCCAGCGCCAGGCACATCGCGGCGCGGATATCGTTCAGGCTGTCGACCGGTGGAACCGGGAAATAGCCGCCCTTTACCATGGGGCGATGCCCGGTGTTGCCACCATCGAATTTCTCGCCGGTTGCCCAGGCGGCTTCTTCGGAGTTGATTTTGAGAGAACAGCCGGACATGTCGACATGCCAGTTCACCGAATCAAAAATAAAGAACTCCGGCTCCGGGCCGAAATAAGCCGTGTCGCCGATACCGCTGGACTTCAGGTAAGCCTCGGCGCGCTTCGCGATGGAACGCGGATCGCGGTCATAACCCTTGCCGTCGGTCGGCTCAATCACGTCACAGGTGATCACCAGGGTATTTTCGTCCATGAACGGATCGAGGTAAGCCGTCGCCGGATCCGGCACCAGCAGCATGTCCGACGCCTGAATGCCTTTCCAGCCGGCAATGGAGGAGCCATCAAACGCATGGCCTTCTTCGAACTTTTCCATGCCTACATACTTGGCGGGCACACCGACATGCTGCTCCTTGCCGCGCGTATCGGTAAAACGGAAATCCACGAACTTAACGTCGCGGTCTTTAATCATCTTCAACACATCATTTGCCGACATCGACATAACTTTCTCCCCCAAGAATACGAAAAATGAAATTAATATAGCCGGTAAAGCAGAAACCGGAATTCAATACGCACGAAGCGTGCCAATTTTTCACGCACGGCAGGCTGGCATTGTGCCATAAGCCCGCCATGCAGCGCGCAAAATATTTGCACCAAAAATGGGCGGCGCAAGCTATTTATGCACTAGTTTTGCGCATGACTGCGATGAACATGAATGGCGCGGAATAATTCATCATCATGCACCAGTTCATCGCAACGTGCCTGCAACGCATCAGCCTGCTCGGGCTGTTGCCGGACAGCGGCCAGATATATCTCCGCATCCACCTTGCCATCCAGATAATGAAACACCACACGGTTGCTCGTCAAGCTCGCATCTCCCAGCCTCTCCGCCAAGTGCGCCAGCAGGCCGGGACGTCCCGGCAAATGTGCGTTGGATTTAGCTTGCATGTCGTCCTCCGGATCGATATGCACCATCACATCCATCACGTGATGCTTGTTGAGCACGGCATAACGCGCCGATTCGGCAATGTGATGCCCCTCCGACACACTGATCTTGGGGTCAACCACAATGTGCGCATCGACCAGCGCATTATCCGCCATCTTGCGGGTACGCAACTCATGCAACCCTCGCACACCGTGGGTATTGAGCAAGGTTTGCCGGATTGCATCGACCTCCTCCTCATCCAAGCCGGTATCGATCAGTTCCGCCATCGCCTCCAGAGCCAGTTTCCCGCCCATATGCGCGATCATTACCCCCACCACCGCAGCGGCAAGCAAATCAAAAAAGGTATAACCCAGCAGGTTGCCGACAATCCCGACGATAACCACCAATGAAGATGCCGCATCCGAACGCGCATGCCATGCGTTTGCCACCAGCATCTGCGAACGAACCCGCTTGGCTACCGCCAGCATGTAACGGAACATTCCTTCTTTGGCAATCAGGGCGATAACCGCGATAGCGAGAGCCAGCGGGTTTACAGCCCGCAACGCATCGGGCTGCTGCAAGCGCATTGCGGCAGCCACCAGCAGCCCCGCGCCGAGCGCAGCAAGAAAAGCCCCCAGGATAAGCGTTGCGGCGGTTTCCACCCGCGCGTGGCCATAAGGGTGGTTGGCATCGGCGTGGCGGTTGCCGTGACGGTTCGCATATAACACCAATACATCGGAAAGCAAATCCGACAGGGAATGCAAACCATCAGCCATCAAGGCTTGCGAGTGAGCGAAAAATCCACCCGCCACCTGAAAAAACGTCAATAACAAATTGATAACGATGCTCACCCAGGTACTCTTCTGCGCGGCGGCAAAACGCTCCGGATTGGTTGGCTCGAAAGCCCCGATGTCCGCTCTGGATTGCTGAGGAGGTGCGTGATTTTTCATTTCGGTTGCGCTAGTATGCGATCATGGTGCGGGGGCAATTCTACATCCGCCGCACCCTTACATTCAAAAGAAAGAATCGATATGGGAAAAATCACCGCCATTCTGCAAGCCGCACAACAACGTGCCAAGGAAATGAATCTGCCCTATAAGGGGACGCTGTATCCGGACGAGGCCTATGAAATTCTGCAATCCGCTCCCGGAGCCAAGTTGCTGGATGTGCGCAGTCGCGCCGAGCTGGATTGGGTAGGGCGCGTACCCGGCGCCGCAGAAATCGAATGGGTAACCTACCCCGGCATGAAACCCAATCCGCATTTCATCGCCCAGCTCGAACAGCAATTAGACAAGGAGGCTTTAGTACTCTTTATGTGCCGTAGCGGGGCGCGCTCGCACCACGCCGCCACGGCTGCCACGCAGGCCGGTTACAGCGACTGCTACAACGTGCTGGAAGGCTTCGAGGGCGACATGGATGCCGACGAGCACCGCAACACGGTCGGCGGGTGGAGGGCGGCTGGGTTGCCTTGGGAGCAGAGTTAAAGAGTACTTCTAAAAAAACCTCTGCCATACCGGAAATAGCCTTATTGTTTATCGGTAGACGGGTACATACCCAATTTATCGAGCAAGGCTCGATCCGCTTCAACATCCGGATTGCCAGTAGTGAGCAATTGCTCACCATAGAAGATCGAGTTTGCGCCAGCGAGGAAACATAATGCCTGCACCGCATCGGACATCTGCTGCCGTCCGGCGGAGAGCCGCACACGCGCCGCAGGCATGGTGATTCGCGCCACCGCGATGGTGCGCACGAAATCCAGCGAGTCAAGCTCCTCCGCTTGTGCCAGAGGCGTACCTTCCACCCTGACCAGGTTGTTGATCGGCACACTCTCCGGGTAAGGATCCATGTTGGCCAGTTGCGCGATCAGCCCGGCGCGCTGCGTCAGGTTCTCGCCCATGCCGACGATGCCGCCGCTGCATACGTTCATCCCCGCCTTGCGTACCCGCTCCAGCGTATCCAGCCGATCCTGGTAGTCGCGCGTGCTGATGATGTTGCCGTAGAACTCCGGCGCAGTGTCCAGGTTGTGGTTGTAATAATCCAGCCCGGCGGCCCGCAGTTGCTCGGTCTGTTCGTCGTTCAGCATGCCCAGCGTGGCGCAGGTTTCCATGCCCAAGTCGCGCACCGCCTTGACCATCTCCACCACGCTCTCCATATCCTCATCGGTCGGCTCGCGCCATGCCGCGCCCATGCAGAAACGCCCGGCGCCCTTTTGTTGCGCGGCGCGCGCGGCCTCCACCACTGCGCTCACAGCAAGCATTTGCCGGTCTTCCACACCAGAGGAATTAAACGCCGATTGCGGGCAATAGCCACAATCTTCGGTGCAGCCACCGGACTTGATCGACAGCAAGGTGGATAGCTGCACCGCATTCGGGTCAAAATGTTTGCGGTGAGTCTGCTGTGCGCGATACAGCAGATCGGCGAACGGCAGCTTGAACAAAGCTTCCACATCGGGCACGCTCCAGCGTTGCGGAGTGGTAGCCTGCTTGGTGGGGCGGATGAATTCTATGGTTTGGGTACTCATAGTGGTTTGATTCCAATTCTATTTTGAAACGACGATAATCACGACATCGCACTTTTAATTTAGAAATGGAATAACTCCATTTTCCAATCAATAGTGCAATACTGTAGGGGCGCGATTTATCGCGTCCTGACCCCGCAACCAAAGGGCGCGATAAATCGCGCCCTTACGGTAAATTCGGGTTAAACGAAAACGGCGCATCATCCTTGAAAGGGCAATGATTTGTCAATTTTACGCAATGTTATTTTGAACATTAGCGCAGAAATTAAGCACTTTTTGCCCGCGCAGCCCTGTGTGCTATGCGGCAGCATGAGCCGCGAGGGGTTGTGGTGTGCGGCATGCGACGATACCCTGCCCTATCTCGACGCGGCGTATTGCCCAAGCTGCGCCCTGCCGACCCCGACCGGCGAAATATGCGGACAATGCCTGAAACATCCGCCGTTATTCGCCCACACCACCGCCGTATTCGGCTATACCTTCCCGCTCGACAAGCTGATCCAGGCAATGAAATACGGCGAACAGCTCGCTCTGGCATACGCCTTTGCGGAAAAGTTGGCGCACCGCATTGATAAGACCGAATTGCCCGACTGCATCATCCCGATGCCGCTGCATCCGGCCAAATTGCGCGAACGCGGCTTCAATCAATCGCAACTGCTCGCCGCCAAAACCGCGTGTGGACTGGGCATCGAACTGTTGCCCAATGCATGCCAGCGCGTGCGCGATACCCTGCCACAATCTGCCCTGCCGTGGAAGGAACGCAAAAAAAACATGCGCGATGCATTTTGCTGCGATGCGGATCTAACCGGCAGGCACGTCGCTCTGGTGGATGACGTGCTGACCACCGGAGCCAGCCTGAACGCACTTGCCGGAGCGGTGCAAAAACGTGGAGCAGACAGAGTTAGTGCATGGGTGGTGGCGCGAACGTTGCCGCATTCAAGAAGCGGGTAACAAAAGGCGGTTTTTATTTGCCTCTATTTTGTGTTTCGTTTACGGCACAGTTGCACCGATGTTTTCTGCCTCTCAAAGCCCCTTGAGTTTTTGCTGCACGAACTCCCGCAATTCCGGGCTGAGCATTTGCGTTTCAAGCGCGCGCTTGAACGCGTCTTTTGCTTCGGCGTTGCGTTGCACCGCCCGCAGGGAAATGCCGTAACCCATCAGCCAAATACCATTGTTCGGAGCGAGTTGCAGCACAATTTCATAATGTGCGACCGCTTCATTGTGGCGATTCTGGCGTTGCAGCAATGCCGCGAGGAAAGCCTGATAATCGGCTTGTTGGCTAGCAAACGGCAACGATTTGTCCAGCGTCGCCAAGGCTTCACCAACCGCGCCGCGTTCCACTTGCAAGCGCGCCAGCAACATGGCAAAACCCACCTGTTCCGGCCTGTTCTTTATCCCCTCGTGCAATATCCGTTCTGCATCTGTACCACGCTTGCTTTCCAGCAGCAATGCCACCAGAGCCTGCCGTGCCTTGTCATACCCCGGATTCAGGCGCAATGCCGCCTCATATCCCGCCAGGGCGTCGGAGATACTTCCCCGTTGCGCCAATTCGGACGCCTTGTGAAATTCCGCTTCCGCTTGTTGTGCCGGGCTGATTTGCTTCTTCGGCAAACCACCTTGCATTTGCATCGGCTCGTCTGACTCGTCCAGCGGCCTTTCCGATGTAATAGTACGAGTCGGGGTCGATGTACCGCGACGGCTTGGTGACGGCTTACTGGATTCGTTCGACGGTCGTGTCGGTACGGTAGTGGCCTGTCCAACCGGTGAGCTGTGCGGGCTTAGTAATGGCCTGGTTGATAGGCCTGAAGGTTTAGCCGGTTCGGCAGAGTTATTTTTTTCCTCAGAAAAGGAAGGTGACGAAACAGCGCTCAATTCCGAACTCAACCGCGATGCAGACGCAAGTGTTTCAACCATCGGCTCACCCATAGTGCCGGATGCCGGAGCGGCAATAACCGTAACGGGTTTAACCTGGACATTGCTCGTCGGCGCAATGACCCGTTTTTTTGACTGTTGCCATTGCCATGCCATGAAGCCGATAGCCAGTACCGCGCCCATAACCAGCAACACGATCCTGAGCTTGCGCATATCGCGCCTCGGCGGAACGGCGCGCACCAGGCTTTGCCCGGCCAACCCCTGCCCACCGCGTTTTTCAATTTGATTCAGAACCTGATTAATGACACTCATTGCAAAACCATCCAGGCCACACCCAATGACACCATTATTACCAGCAAAGCGACGATCATCCAGGGCTGCCAATCCGGGTACACTTCCGGCGTATCGGCGGCGGCGTCACGGATATGCTTGACGGACACTTGCAACCGACCCTCGCTAAACGCCAGCATCAATGCCTTGTGCGCTACGATGTTGACCAGCCTTGGCGTGCCGCGTGTAATGCGTTGCATTTTGCTGATAGCCTTTTTGCTGAACAGCGTTTCGCCGGAAAACCCGGCCACTGCCAAACGATGGCGCAAATAACGTTCCAGCTCATCCTTGCGCAATCCTTTCAGGTCATATTGAAAACTGATACGCTGGCGCAGTTGGCGAATTGAATGGTGGCTCAAATGCTCGTCCAGCTCCGGCTGTCCAAACAGCACCACCTGCAACAACTTGCGCTTCTCGGTTTCAAGATTGGTCAGCAAGCGCAGCACCTCGATGCTTTCCAGCGGCATGGCTTGCGCCTCGTCCAGACATACCAGAACGCGCGGGCCATTGCGCGCGCATTCCAGCAGCGTACCCGTCAACGCCTTCAACAACTGATGCTGGTCGGCATCCTTGCCTACCGGCAGCCGAAATTCTTCCACCAAGGCCTGCAACAATGCGCGCGGCTCCAGATAGGGATTGGGAATATACGCCGTAATGAAGCGCGTGGCAGGGGCTATGGCAATGCTTTGATCCTGTGTGCCGATCAACGTGGTCGATTGGCGCCCCTGGTTCAACGCAGACAGGAATTTTCGGCACAACATCGTCTTACCGCTTCCCACCTCGCCGGTGATCTTGATAAAGCCCTCGCCGTTACGCGCCGCCACCAACAAGGTATTCAGCGCTTCCTGATAGCTTGAGCAGGCAAAAAAGAAGCTGGTGTCGGGGGTTAAAGTGAAAGGGGCTTCGCGCAGGCCAAAGTGCTGTAGATACATATCAGAAGACAGAAGGCAGAAGACAGAAAACGGAGGCTTTGTCGCGGCTGTGCCGCGCAATTCTCCGGAGCGTGCCGCGTAGCGGCACACAACCGCCTGCCTTCTGTTTTCTGATAAAACTACCAGCCATCTGACTAGGCTGGCAAACAACGCCAGCCAAGTCATTGGTTATGTCTTCTGCCCTCTGAATCATGGTTGGGTGTTTGCGGGCGATTTCAGCAGTCCGTTAAAGCGATCTCGACTCTGCATGATGTCTTCCGACCAATCCCTGTCGCTATCCACCACAGTGGGTTTTAGCAGAATAATTAACTCGCGCTTTTCGGTACGCTTTTTGGTTTGCCCGAACACCATCTTGGGCAAACCCGGCAGGCCGGATTGATCGTCAAATGTTGCTTGGCGCATCAATCCGCCGATCACTACGATCTGACCATCGTGAGCACGCACGATGCTATCTGTTTCAGAAATTGAAGTTAATGCCATCGGAACTGTTCCACCACTGGCTACCGCTATGTTTTTTTCGGATATCTGGCTTACCGACGGATGCACATGCAAAATGATTTCGTTGTTCTCGTTGATGCTCGGCGTCACGTCTAATGCAATTCCTGAAAACATTGGGGCATAAGTTGCGGTAGTCGTGCCAGCTGTCGTTACATTGTTTGTTGTCGTAGCCGGTGTGCTTGTAAAGCCAGTAATAAAATATTCATCTGTGCCAACTTTCAAAATAGCCTTTTGGTTATTTACGGTTGCGATGCGTGGGCTGGATAACACATGCACATTACCTTGAGTTTCCAGAAAATCCAACATGGCGGCAAAATTTCCGGTCTGAAACGCTAGGCCAAATAATGCTCCCGTAGCTCCACTTAATCCTTGTGCAACTGACATAGCTCCAGCAGCACTAAGGTTTACCGTTCCGTTCGTCATTGCTCCGCCATTTGTAGTAAGCGAACCACCTGGTGACACTTGCCCCAAGACGACGCGGCTATTGGGATTACGCTTGAATACGCCCCAATTTACGCCAGACTGAAAATTATCATTCAACTGCACCTCAACAATTTTGGCTTCCAGTATGACTTGGCGTTCAATCGAAATCTGCGAAGCCTTCAGATAAGCGGCCACGCTCTTTAGTTCGTTAGGCATGGCGCGAATCACGATCACCCCGGACATTAAATTGAGTACCACGCTACGCCCCGGCTCATTGCCAACTATGGCTTTTAACGAAGCTTCCAATTCCAACCAAAAATTGGCTCTGGTATTGGTTGTCATGGTGACATTGCTGCTGCCAGTCCCACCCGAGCTGCTCGTACTACCGGTATTGTTTGGGTTGTTTGGGTTGTTTGGGTTGTTTGGGTTGTTTGGGTTGTTTGGGTTGCTTGGGTTGCTTGGGTTGCTTGTGCTACTTGTGCCGCCTGACGTCGATTGCACCGATAGTGATGACGAACCTGCTCGCGTCGCAGTCAGATAATTCACCTGAAATAGTCGCGTCTGCAAGGCTAGTGGCTGGATATATATCCGCGAACCATCAAGCTTGTACTCATAGCCATACACCTCGCGAATCGCTTCGAGCGCTTCAAATACCGTCACATCCTTTAAATTCAGGGAGATGCTGCCGCTAACATCCGGATGCAACAGCATACTGTAGCGCGTGCCAGACACAATCGCCATAAACACTTGCCCGACCGGCGTGTCGTTGACGGTTAAATCGAATTTTGTTTCCTGCGGCTTGCCTATCTTGGGCAGACTCATCGTCAGCGGCGGCAGCAAGGCGTTATTTACCTCATCCATCCTGCTTGGCCTGACGCTATCCTGCACGGCATGACTCATTTCGCGCCGAATAGCATCCGCTGTCTGATTTCGAGCAGTCGGTGCAGCACAGCCCGCCAACAGCAGCAGACCGGCACACAACCCTATCGAAACTCTCATTTACGCTCCTTGCGTGCTTTCAGCTCAGTTTTTTGCGCTAACCCGCCCTCCTTTTCGGACAATTTGGGCGTAGCCTGAATTTCTTTTTGCATAATTTGCACATCGGGAAACAGCGTCAACACCTGACGCCCCTGTGCTCCCTGCAACACTACGCCAGTTTCGCTTACCTCAATCAATGTAGCATCACCATGTTTACCCCTCAATTCGACAGTTTCACCGTCAATAATTGCGGCACGGCGGACTTTGGAAATAATAATGGATTGCAAACCTGGCGGCGGCTTCCCCCACATCGCCGTTACGGGAATAATAATGGCCGGTAGGCGGGTAGGATCGGGTAAATCCTCGGCTTGGCAGAGGGCAGAAGACAGAAGACAGAAGACAGTCATCAGAAGACAGAAGACAGAAGACAGAATATTGTGTGTCGCTGCGCGATACGCTTTGGAAGGCTGCGCGGCGTAGCCGCGACAAAACCGCTGTCCTCTGTCCTCTGCCTTCCGTCCTCTGATCATCATACCTTCAGCCATACCTTATCCAAGCTCAAAGTATACAATGTTAAAATTAGCACTCCATCCGGATACTTGTCCACACTAAAACTTGCATCACCCCAATACATCTGCACCGGTGCTTTCTCCACTGCAGTGAGGTATTGCAACAAATCCAGGTAACCTCCGCGCAAAGTAATTTTTATACTGTGCTTGAAGATTTGCTTCTGCCCGGAATTATTTTTCCTGGTTGGCTCCATCTCCAAATCTGCCGGTAAAGTTTCCAACGCGACTAATTGCAACCTGCTATTTTTATTCAGAACTTGTTCCAGCAGGCTTACTATTTTATCTGGATCAACCAAATGATTGCGTCGGCCTTGTATATTTTCCCTTTGCGCTTCCACTTGCTGCTTGAGTTGTGCCACCTTTATTCGCAGCGGCGAATGCTCATCGTCCTTTCTGGCTTGAGAAATTTCCTGCACTTTCGCTTGCAGCTCTTTCATTTGGCTTTGCTGCTGAGCCAATCTAGTCGACAACTCCTTCTGTTTTTTCAGGAGAGGATTCAGTAACATCACGCTGGTCATGGCAATTATCGCAAAAGCTATCGCAACAAACATTATCAAGCGCTCACGCAAAGGCATTGCCTCTACCTTACTTTGCACCAACTCCCAATAATGCTTCATTCAAGCCTCATTTCTTAACCTCGCCACCCGGTGTCGAATGCAGTATGAATTCCACATAACGCGGCGGCGATCCGGAGTCCATCCCTCTTCCGGTACCGACCTGAATTTGCAAGGCAGAGAAGGTCTTGTTATGCATGATGCGCTCCTTACCCAAGCGTTGAATGTAAGTGGGTAGCAATTCCGGGTTCAATACCCCTCCGCTCAAGCTGATTTCCACCCCATCGCCGACCACCTTAAAACCGGTCAACCACAAACCCTGCACAACCTGGCGGGAAAAAGCCCTCATATATTCCGAAAAACCCGTGAGGCTGCCTTTCGCACCCGGCTTTAATGCAGCAATCAATTCGTTTTGCTCATCCAGTTCCTTTTCCAGCCTTGATACCTCGGCCTGCACCAACTCATTGGCCGACTGCGGCGAAAATTCCTGGGCGAAGCTCGCCAAGCGCGCTTGATCGGCATTATATCGCTGGTTGTTTTCTTCAAATTGTTTAGTAAGCTGGCTCGCCTGATAAAACGCATAGCCATAAAAAAACAATGATCCGGCAATGATAAAACCCAAAGCCTGCACCATGGTTCGCAGCGAAAGAAAATCGCGCTGTTTCTTTAACAGCGGATTGAGCAGGTTGATTTGCTGGCTCATCGCGCCCGCCTTTCCGGGCGCAGGGCTGCACCCAATGACGGCAAAGCTCGCGCGACAAATTCACTATCGGCAAGCATGGGTACTGCGCTGATATCCATTACTTGCGACAAGTCCAGCCTCTCCACTTTAGTGTCAATCTTACCCGCCAAAAACTCCACCAAACCGGTATTATCCGGCACGCAAACCAGTACGCGATCGACAGTCAAGTAACTAAATTGGCTGTCGAAGTAATCCAGCGAGCGCTGCAACTCGAACTCCACACGGTCGCGGTATTGCTTGCGCAGGCTTTCGCTGGCATCCAACAACTGTCCAACATTGATCTCCATGAAGCGCGATAAATACAACTCACCGCCTGCTGTAAACGTCAATAAGCCGCCGTTCTCATCAAATGCCAGCATTGCCAAAGCTTGATCGCCCTGCTCAAATAACGAAGCGATGTTGCGTTGCGCCATTTCTGGAATATCAATCATACCTAGGTTAATTTTCGCCTGTTCGAACAAGGCAATATGCTTCTTGATAGTAATATTGGACGCGGCAATCACATACACAGACCGAGCCTTTTCCGAGCCAGACTTACCCGCAGGAATAGGCAACACATCTATCGTGGCATCCTCCACATGGTAACTCAGGCTATCTTTTATCTTCCAGCGCACCGCCGTCTTCAACTCATTCGCGGGAACATTGGGAGTCTCAACCATCAGCATTTGATATTCGCTCGGAGCCAGCAATGTAATAAAATCGCAGGCTCCTATCTTTTCCGCTCGCCGCAACTTTCCCAGCGATACGGCAGACACTGGGCGCATATCGTGATATTCACAGCGCACCACATGCGGCATCGCGCCTTTCGACTCGATTTTCGACAGATGAACCCCATTCTTGCCAAAAACAACCGCCAGCCAGCCAGAGCCGCGTCTTCTTGACTTAAACAACGAAGAGATAAACTGGATATTCATACTTGGCGTCTAGTCAATTTACAATATTCCATGAGTCAATAAATTTATGCGGCATTGTGCATCTTGAAACACACAATGCGCATTCTACGCAAGCAGTGCACCCCCCCATAGGTAAAATTGAACCCAAATTACCCATTAGCTCCGCCTTTTCGTTGGACACGCTACGCCCTTCGATTTGGCTCATGGCGGGTATTATCAAACCTGCTCACTGCGCTATCGTTACACGTATCTTTCGTTCGACATAGTCCGGCGAGCCGGGGCTGGCACCGTTCACACCCGAAGCTGTCGAGGTGAGTTCATACACCCAATTCAAAGTATCGCCAGCAACTTGAGAGGCACTGCATGTAACACCCACGCTGAATACTGACAGCTGCGCTGCCGGTAATGCTGGCGGCGTCAAGAGGGTTGTACCACCCTGACACGCCAGAGCGACTCCATTGCCCACGCTGGGAACTGCTGACTGCGTTATTTGAAACGCACCCCACTCTACCCCTGCCCGCGCCGCCTGATAGGCGCGCGACCCCAGCGCATCCAGCGCGGCGCTTTGCTGCTGGGTAGTGGAAAGCGTGACGGCAAATGTGCCCAGCGCGGCTATCACTACCAGCAAAAAAATGGCTGAAACCAGGCTGAAGCCATGTTCAGTGGAGCTCATCTGCGATAAGTGGGTAATACCCTCTGTCTTTTCAATCATGGCGTGTTATGGACATGGATTGTTGGCGAGCTATGCACATGAATTTCCTGGTAAAGACTGATGACTTCGCTGGCCCGGGCAAATTGCAGCGTATTGGCAATCAACCCACGGCTCTGGTCGACGACTATACCGCAGGTATAAAGCTTGTTCGCCAGCACCGCGCTCGAACCACCAACAGGAGGCGCAACTTGCGCAGAATTAAATCCATAATTCCAGTAGCGCACCAGCTTGCCCTGCCCATCTCCATTCGTATCCAAAGTCCCGAGCGTCCCTATGCAGGCGTAAGTTACCGCTCGCTGATCAACCGGAACCACTTCAAAACGTTGGCTCGTATCCGTAGCCGCAAGCGGAAAGCCGGAATCTATAACAGCGCTCACCTGAGCTCCCGCTGCACCAGCGTATCTACGCAACATGCCTGTCGCCGCAGTGTCATAAGGATTACCACCAGGTTGCGTACTCCCCACCACAATTCGATCATCAACAACAAATGAAACCGCCGGGCCGAGAATTTCGAAACAGGTGTCGGCACCATCAAATACCAACGCGCCGCTCCCTGCATTCCCTGCAACCCCTGCGCAAACATCAGGCGTACTACTCACTGCACGATAGCGCCCCCCATCCTTGGTTGGCAAAAATTCAAGATAAATCGGGGCAATGCCTGCGACACGCACACTGCTTGGCACGGCGGTTCCGATATCATTTGTCATGCGGTGTAGCGCGAGGTCCGCAATATCGGTCAGGTCTGCGCGCTGCCCTATATCCAGGTACTGCTGCACGGGAGCCCTGAGAAATACCGCCGCCATACTGCCCAAAATGCCGGTGATGACGATCACCATGATTATCTCGGTCAGGGTAAAACCGGATTGTCCATGCACGCGCATTAGTAGTCCACCCTGTAGCCAATTGCTTCTACAACCTGGCTTGCATTTAGATTATTCACTGTCACAGTGATCTGCACCGCGCTGACGTTGGTTATGTTGTCCCATGCCACACCCGCTACAGCAACAGTCACGTTGTAATCTGCCAAGCCGGATACGACCGCTGCTGTGCCATCATCATTCGCCGGATACACGCCACTTGTGGCAAAACCGTTGTAATCCATAACGTCATCAAAACTGGTACGTTCCGCGCGCGTAGGGCTACCGGGAATTGCGGGCGTAAATCCTGAATTAGAAAAAATATGCAGTTCAATCTCTTCCAGTAACGACTCGGCAATCGCTCTGGCTTGTTTTTTAACGAAAGGATCGGCACTGAATGTGGTGTTGGTATTCAATACCTGCAAGATGCCAGCCATCGCTACGCTGACAATAACGATGTACATAATTAGCTCGATCAAGCTGATGCCGCGTTCGGAGGACTGAAGACAGAAGGCTGAAGACAGATTCTTGGCCGCGCTGCGCGCGGGCGGTATGGCTGCATTACCACGCGGAGCGTGGGAACGATATAAATCCGAGGAAAGCCTCTCCATTTTTGGTTCAATCGGCGGCTTCATGGTTCGCCCTTCGATACCTCAGGAGGCTCAGCACCGACGGGGGTGACCCGACATGCGCTTTCCACATCCGAGAGAAGCCGGGGCTTCTCTTTCGCATCACCGCGATCAAGTGGTGCCATCAGATTTTGCACCTCAAACAACTGTTTGATCCGGGCATCGGCACGTTCCAGCAATTTTGGGTTTTGCTGATAGACCATCAAGAGGAATCTGCGATTCGCCTCGATTTCCTGCAACAAAAAATAATTTTTCTCCGCAATCGTCATTTTAGTGCCTGAATTTTTCGCAGCTCTTCGATATCAATTAAATCCTTACTGCGCCCAGTACCCGTTTTCATCGCGATCAGGTGTTCGATTGATGCAACTGGAATACTGATCGAGCCAACATCAACCATCACCGCATCGTCCCGCAAGGCATCGAATGGAATCACGGGCTTGACCAGAATATCCATCACGGTTGCCATCGCCTGCGGGCCACGCAGGCTGAAGGCCAACATGCCTTTTTCGCGATGCCACTGCTCGATCAATTTCGGATTGGTCAGTGATTCAATCTCCACGGGAATCGTCGGACGCAAGCCGGAAGCTTTGGCTATAGAAATAAATCGCTGCAAATTTCCTTCATCCATTGCCAGCACAACATCCACATCCATCGTGACCCGCTGATAACCGTGCAGCGCTACCGCAAGGCCGCCCACCAAAACAAATTCGATCTTCGTCACAGACAACATTTCGATCAAGCCGAACATGTTCATGTACATTTTGTATAAGCAAAGGACAGAGGAGAAATATGTGTGCGCTGCACGCAACACACTATGCAACTGCTCGGCGCAGCCAAGGCGACCCTCTGCCCTCTGTCCTCTGCCCTCTGGTTAATGCACATAGCCGGTCTCGGCTTCAATGGCGATGTTGGCTGGCACATTGCTGATGGTTATTATCTGGGCAATGCTGGGTTTACCCAATGCATCGAAATAAAACGCGGAAGGAGTAGTGAAAAACAATGCCCTGTCACTACTAATTGGATAGGAATCCCCGCTCGGGCTGGTCAGTGCGCTCCCTCCCGGACAGGCGGCCATGGTCGTATGTGTGATGCTGGGCGCAGTCGGGTCATACGTCAGCTTGACGCTACTGGCAGTAGGAAAATCCGCACAAACATAGCGCCTTTTTGCAATCGCCACTTTCTGCGCATAGCGCAATGTGGCTTGCACCTGATCAGCAAAACCGCGTGATTGAAATGCGTCGCTATCGGTAAATCGGGGAGCAGCCACCACCGCCAATATTGCGATGATGATGATTGTCATAATCAGTTCGACCAAGGTAAAGCCATGCTGATGTTTATCCTCGCGCGAACCGGACAGCCATATCTTAGCCTGAGCGCCGAAAAAATGTCCGGTTTCCCGCTTGTTTGCTTCGACTTGGCTGGAACTCAACCGCATGCCCTATGCCCTATCAAAAACTGAATTCAGAGGGGTTGCAGTGTATCAAAAACCGGTAGCCGCAACAAAAAAACAGGGGAGGCCGAGCCTCCCCATATCCGCATAAACTTTGCCGACAAATCAAGCGAGGATGCGACAAATAACGCTACACCGCACCAATTTCACATCCCACTTGGATAGTGCTGGCTTTATGGCATCCGCCTTACGCAGGGCTTGCGCATCTTGCGCATTGTTAATCGCAATTAGCGGCTGCGGAATTCATCGTATAGGTCGGCGGATTGGCATTGACATAAGAAACATTACAAAGCGGATGAGCCGCATCAACAGATATGCCGCTGGAGCTAGTAAAATTATCAACGTAATCGGTAATGTCAACCGCCGCGACAATACCCGTTGAAGTATCATCCGGATATCCATTTCGCATGGCTATCGTCGTACCCCCTTCAACCGATACAGTTGCGTTCGATGCGACACCTTGAGCCAATTGCATACCGTGCGCCATGGTAGCCGCAGACTGCATGGCAGCCTTCATGGCATTAAGCTTTCCGACACGCGCCTCGGCGGATAAATCGCTGAACTTCGGCATGGCGGTGGCCGCCAAGATGCCCAGGATCACGATCACCATTATCAGTTCGATCAATGTAAAACCAACTTGCTGTTTCATTATCAACTCTCCCAAGGTATATGCTCAACCAATCCCCAACCGATGCGGGGATAACATCAAGGCCTCAGCCTCGTTACTTCGCTTGCCAAGCCAATGCACAACAAAATCTCTCGCAAACAGGCGCACAGTACAGCAACCTAATGAACATCAAACCCCAAACAGAGGCATCAACCGCCCCTTGTTTAATGATTCCGCCTTAGCTACGCACATTATTAACTACAATCAGCGGGTGCAGAATGCATTATATAGTTTGGTGTGCCGACGACGGCGGCTTCCACATAAGAAACGGCACAAGCAATATGAGCCATATCAGCCGATACTCCGCTGGTGCTCCACGCACCCGTGTAGTAATCGGAAGTTTCAACCGCAGAGAGAATTCCGCCAAAAGCAGCTTGCGGGTAACCATTCACCATACTGATGGTCGTCAAACCTTGGTTAATCGTCACAGCCGAGTTCGGGTTGGTACCTTGAGCCAATTGCATTCCGTGCGCCATGGTAGCCGCAGACTGCATGGCAGCCTTCATGGCATTAATCTTGGCAATACGCGCCTCACCGGACAAATCACTGAACCTCGGCATTGCTGTGGCCGCCAGGATGCCCAGAATCACGATCACCATAATCAGCTCGATCAATGTAAAACCAGATTGCTGTTCCATCAGTAACTCTCCTAAGCCGGACGAGCCGGAACCAAATTGCAAGTCGGGCTAATCCTGCCCTGCGCCTGTCGAAGTGGCACGACATGGTGGGCATAGCCCACTCCACCCAAGTGTTACCCAGTCAATGTCAACAGAACCTCTCGCATGCATCGTCACCTTACAGCGCAATCCATGATTATTAAACTCCAAACAAAGGCTCTATCCTCCTGCTATTTAACAATTAGGCATTTCACTTCGACTTACCACCACCAGCGAAAATGCGAAAGTGAGGCTTGCCTCACTTTCGCATCAAACAATTACACAATATGCGGCGCCACGTGTACGGTTAATTATTAATCGCAATTAGCGGGCGAAGAATTCATCGTATAGACCGGCGGATTAGCATTGACATAAGAAACATTGCAAAGGGGATGAGCCGCATCAGCCGATACGCCGCTGGAGCTAGTAAAATTATCAACGTAATCGGTAATGTCAACCGCCGCGATAATGCCCGTTGAAGTATCATCCGGATATCCATTTCGCATGGCTATCGTCGTACCCCCGCTAACCGACACAGTTACGTTCGATGCGGCACCTCTGGCCAACTGCAGACCGTGCGCCATGATGGCCGCAGATTGCATGGAAGCCCTCATGGCGCTAAGCTTGCCAACACGCGCCTCGCTGACCAAATCGCTGAACCTCGGCGCCGCAGTAGCCGCCAGAATGCCCAGAATCACGATCACCGAAATCAGCTCAATCAATGTAAAACCAGATTGTTGTTTCATTTTAGCTCTCCTTTAGTTTTGAGGCCGCAGCCCCGATTAAAGCGATACAACGAGATATTACTTCTGCTTTGCCAGCCAATTCATTGCCGCAGCAATGTTTTATTAACAGGCAGCATCGCCGTACACCTGGATTACGATAAAGCAACTGTATTGGTTAAAGCCCCGAGTATCGAGCTTACCAACCGCAGCTGTTCAACAAAGATGCCTTTTTATTTCGACCTGCCGCTCCCCGCAAAAATGCGAAAGGGAGGCAAGCCTCCCCTTCTCATCAAATAGCTACACAATATGCAATGCCACGTGCACGGCTAGTTAATTATTAATCGCAATCAGCGGGATCAGAATTCATCGTATAGACTGGCGGATTGGCATTGACATAAGAAACATTGCAAAGAGGATGAGCCGCATCAGCCGATACGCCGCTGGAGCTAGTAAAATTATCAACGTAATCGGAAATATCAACCGCCGCGATAATGCCCGTTGAAGTATCATCCGGATAACCATTTCGCATGGCTATCGTCGTACCCCCGTCAACCGTCACAGTTACATCTGATGCGACACCTCGGGCCAATTGCAGACCGTGCGCCATGAGAGCCGCAGATTGCATGGAAGCCTTCATGGCACTAAGCTTGCCAACACGCGCCTCGCTGACCAAATCACTGAACTTCGGCATTGCGGTAGCCGCCAGAATGCCTAGGATCACGATCACCATAATCAACTCAATCAATGTAAAACCAGATTGTTGTTTCATTTTAGTTCTCCTTAGTTTTGAGGCCGCAGCCCCGACTTAAAACGATATATTAATGCTTCACTTTTACTTCACCAGCCAACCCCTTGCCGCAGCAAGATTTTTAACTAGCGACATTACGCTACACCTTATATAACGATAATGCAACTGTTTTGTTAACTCCTAAGATACCGGGCTTATCCAATAGCAGTCGTTAGGGTTATCGGAAAGATTCTGGAAAACTTTAGGTTTTTTTGCGAAAAATCAGCAGGACGCACACTGGCGCTGTCAAAGGCTCACCGCGAACAATTAGGTAGCAACATTGAGATTGATGAAAACCACGCGCAAGCGAGTGGGTTACATCAAGAGATGAAAAGTTAAAAAAAACAAGTAGATGTTTCCCAGCAACAGCAACCAGCCAACTCGTTGCATATGGCGCGCGACAAATTTCTCAACTTGGTCGCGCGGCACTTCCAGTATCTTGATCGCACGCCGCGAAGATATCCATTGGTTAGCTTCGACTTCTATGCCTTTCAACAGGCTTGGGCGCAACCATAAAAACAACCCAACCATAAACGCGGTGACTGCGCCAGTCAGCGAACTCAACACCAAGGCGTCAAGCAATCCGTCCATCAGCTTGGGCAGGATTTTCCAGTTCAAGTGCTGCAACGCGTATACCTTATCGAACAGGATGCCGAAATAGATGAAGATATATAAGGAGCCCAGCATGACAGTCGCACCAAACGCGCGATGATGCCGATAAAACCAGTGCTCGATACTGATGCTCTGATCCAGAAATTGATTTAAACGGCGCGCCGTTACCCAGCGGTTCGCCACGCGGTTGAGGCGCTCCATAAATTGCGGTTTGGCAATCAGCAACAAACTGACAACCACCCCCACCGGGGCGCATATCAGCAAGAAGATTGCCAAGTCTCTCCATAAAAGCATATTGAGCAAGTTATCGGTCATATATTCAGCCATGTCAGGCAGTAAAATTTGTCAGAACCACGCATAAGGCTCGGTCGGCTCGAATAGTAGACCAGTCAGTTCAGGTGGCGCATTCTGCAACGATGGCAGACGCGGTGGCTCATATTGGACAACAACGTGGTAGCGTATCCATTGCTTGCCGTCTTTGCCGGGCTTGAAGTTATTGACAACGCGCGGGACATAAATCAAATCGCGCGAATTCAGATCGAAAACCCAGCTACCCGGCTCCACGGTCAACGGTGTTGGATCGTAAATTTCACCGGCATAATTATCGAGCTTTTGTTGCAACCAGTTCATCGGGTTGTCTTTTGCCAGCCACGTCACATCGGTTGCTTTTCCACGTGTCAAGATTCGCCCGTATTGTATGATCAGCGCAGTTTGTATAGCGCCTGCCACTCCTTCCATAGCCGTTTTTTCGGCCTGCTCCTGATAATATAGTGCGCGACTGAGAAATATACTCATCAGCACCGCAACGATGCAAATGACCACAACCAGCTCGAACAGGCTGAAACCACGGGCAGAAAACAGATTTTTGTCCGCGCTCCGCACGGGTCGTTGAATAATCGCGGCGAAGCCGCTACAGAGCCTCTGCCTTCTGTCCTCTGTCCTCTGTCCTCTGATAGCCCTCATTTGTGCAATGCCGCCTTACCAAGATCCCACATCGGCAGGAAGACGCCGAGAGCGAGAATCAACACCAGTGCAGCCAGAAATACAATCAGGATCGGTTCAATCCTCGCGCTGAGAGTTTCGACTTCATATTTGACTTCGCGCTCATACATGTTGGCAACCTCGAACATCAACCCGTCCAAGTCGCCAGTTTCTTCGCCGACGGCGATCATCTGCAACACCACCGGGCTGAATACCCCGGCAGCGGCTGCGGTACGCAAGATGCTCTCGCCGCGCTCGACACCATCGCGCATCTGCTCGATGCGGCTACGGATAAACACGTTATCTACCACCAAGCCAACCACGCTCAACCCTTGCAGAATCGGCATGCCGCTCCTGAAAGAGAGCGCCATGCTGCGCGCAAAACGTGACAAAGTGGATTTAAAAATAATATTTCCGGCCAGCGGCAATTTAAATTTATGCTTGTCCCACTTATACCGTCCGCCAGATGTGTTGATGTATAAATGAAAACCCACCACTGCGACGATCAGCGCCGCCAACATCAGCAGCCAGTAATTAATCATAAAGGAAGAAAAGCCCATCAGCATTTTGGTCAAGACCGGCAATTCAGAATTAAGCCCGCGGAACACCTTGGCAAAAGTAGGGAGCACAAATATATTTATGATCACAATAGCAATTGCCATCGCTATTATCACAAACATCGGGTAGCGTGTCGCCGCCTTGATGCGTTCCCGCATATCGCGCTCAAATTCCAAATAGTCATACAACCGGATAAAAATCTCATCCAGCGTGCCGGTCATTTCCCCGACCTGCACCATGCTGATGTAGAACAGCGAAAACACTTTGGGATGACGGCGCAACGCGACACTCAGTTCGCGGCCTTTATCCAGGCTTTCACGCAGATCCTGAATCATCGCCGCGACACTCTGGTTCTGGGTTGACTCCTGCAAGCCAGTCAGCGCGCGCATGATTGGTACACCAGATTTAAGCAAGGTATGCATCTGGCGGCTGAACAGGATCAAATCCTTTTGGGTAATGGGCTTTTCGTTAAGACGTTTTAGCCAGGCCGGTTCATACGCGCTACCGGTTTTTTCATCGCCGGTTTTTGCTTTTGCGCCACGAATTTCCCTTATTTCGAGCGGCGTAACACCGGTATTCATCAAATGATCCGCAACCGCATTACTGTCATCGCCTTCCAACGAACCCTGAATCAGGTCACCACGGCCATTACGTCCTTTGTAGGCAAATACCGCCACGGTTAATCCTCTACCTGGTTGCTGATGCGCATCACTTCTGCCACAGTGGTGCGGCCTTGTTTCATCTCCGTCAGCGCGTGATCGAGAAGAGTTTTGCCGCGCATATGCTTGCCTGCAACGCGCATAAAATGATTAACATCGTCATGCGTTGCTGCCTCAATCAGATCGCGGCTCATTTCCAGCATCTCATACACACCGCTGCGCCCGTAGTAACCTGTGCCGTTGCAATGCGCGCAACCGCGCCCCTGCAACAGCCCGCCCCATTGTTCGGGCGGCACGCCCTCGGCTTTCAGCCACTCGCTTTCCTGGTCGCCGGGAATATGCGGCTCGCTGCAACTTTCGCAAACCAGCCGCAACAATCGCTGTGCAATGATGGATTGCAACGAGGATGCCACCATAAAGCGCGTCATGCCCAAATCTACCAAACGAAATAATGTGCCCGCCGCATCGCGGGTGTGCAAGGTGGAAAGCACCAGGTGACCGGTCATCGCGGCGCGCAGGCCGATTTGTGCTGTTTCCTCATCGCGCATTTCGCCGACTAAAATTACGTCCGGGTCTTGCCGCAAAGCAGAGCGCAACACCACCGAAAAAGTCAAATCGATATTTTCATTGACCTGCACCTGATTGATGCCGGGCAAGCGATATTCAACAGGGTCTTCCACCGTGATAATTTTCTGATCCACGGTGTTAATTTCGGCAAGCGCGGCATACAGCGTGGTGGTTTTTCCGCTACCAGTCGGGCCGGTGACCAGTATCATGCCGTTGCTGCGCCGGATAATTTCACGAAACCGTTTCAGCATATCGGGCGGCATGCCCAATCTGTCCAGCGAGACCATGCCGCCTTCTTGCCGCAACAAACGCATAACCACTGCCTCGCCGAACTGCGTGGGGCAAGTGGCGATACGCACATCCACACTTTGTTCCCGCACACGCACATGGAAGCGGCCATCCTGAGGCATCCGCTTCTCGGAAATATCCAGCCCGGACATCAGTTTGAGACGCAGCACCAGCGCGGAAGCAATTTTGTTGTCGGCTTCAGTTTGCAGATGCAGCAGGCCGTCGATGCGGAAACGTATTCTAAGCATAACTTCTTGCGGTTCGATGTGGATATCGGATGCGCGAACCAGCGACGCATCGTCGAACATGCTCTGCAGCAATTTGACTACCGGCGCTTCTTCCGTGCCGACACTTTCGGTCAGTGCGGCAAGGTCGACGTAGTCGTCGCCCATATCCTCGCTGAGCTCGCGTGCCAGGCCACTAATTTCTTCGGTGCGCCGGTAACAGCGATCAATGGTTTCCAGCAATTTACTTTCGGTGACTATCGACACATCAATGTCACGCCTGAGGGTGCGCACAATTTCATCGAATGCAGGCAAGTCTGTCGGATCAACCATGCCGACCAGCAACTTGTGGTTGCGCTCTTCCAGTACGACGGCGCGGGATCGACGCGCCTGATTTTCAGGCAGCAGTTTTACCAGCGCGGGGTTGATGTTGTAATACTTGAGGTTGACGTAGGGAATATTGAGATGCTTGGCGAGTATCTGGGCAATCTGTTCCTCGGTGACAAAGGCATTATCCACCAGCACACGCCATGGTTTGCGCCCGGTACGCATTTGCTCCGCAAGCACAAACTTGAGTTGATCCTGCGATATAAGGCTCTGCTGAACCAGCAAATCGGTCAAGCTAACTTTCTCTTGGCGAGCCATAATTCCTTCCTGGTTAATTTATGCGGCTAACTAATTAGCACACAAGTACAGAAGTTAGCCGTTTTCCCCGATACTGACAAGGCTTGCCGGATATTTTTATGTTCAATGTAATTCTTTACCAACCGGAAATTCCACCCAATACCGGCAACATCATCCGCCTGTGTGCCAACACCGGCTGCAACTTACATTTGATTGGCCCGCTTGGCTTCACACTGGAAGACAAGCAACTCATCCGTGCCGGGCTGGATTATCACGAATTTGCGGCATTACAGATACATGACACTTTACAGGATTGCCTGTCGGCATTCGATCCTGCGCGCGTTTTTGCGTTGACCACCAAAGGTTTGCAACCATTTCACGCCACTCGCTACCATGCTGGAGACTCATTTTTATTCGGGCCGGAAAGCCGCGGCCTGCCTGCCGAAATACTGGGCCAATTCGATGCCATGCGCCGTGTGCGCCTGCCGATGCTGCCGCACAGCCGCAGCCTGAATTTATCGAACACAGTGGCCGTGGCGGTATTCGAAGCATGGCGACAATGCGGGTTTGGCGACGGCTCATAGGGGCGCGATAAATCTCACCCCTGCTGGAATTCCATATTCGGCGCGCGATTCAATAATTCGGCAACCGCATCCGCGACCGGAATATGGTCATAAAGGATGCGATACACGGCCTCACAGATAGGCATTGCAACGCCCATGCGTTGCGCAAGACGATGCACCTCGCGTACCGTGTAAACACCTTCTGCAACATGCCCGAGCTGTTGCAGAATCTCCGGTAATTGACGCTGCTGCGCCAGCAATAACCCAACCTGGCGGTTGCGCGACAAATCGCCGGTACACGTAAGAATCAGGTCGCCCGCGCCAGACAGGCCGCCCAACGTTTCGGAATGCCCACCGAGCTTCAGCCCGAGCCTGGTTATCTCGGCCAGGCCACGCGTCAACAAGGCGGCGCGCGCGTTATAGCCCAACCCCATGCCGTCGCAAATACCGGCGGCTATCGCCATCACATTCTTAACCGCGCCGCCGACCTCCACACCGATCACATCATTGCAGGCGTAAATACGCAAACGCGCGTGATGCATAATCTGCGCAGTGGCGCGTGCAAATTCCCCGTCAGATGAAGCAAACGTCAGTGCGGTTGGCAGGCCGCGCGCGACTTCTTGCGCAAAACTGGGTCCTGACAACACACCGCGGCGGAATCCTTCGTGCAGCACTTCAGCGGCCACTTGATGCGGCAACAGTGACGTTTCCGCCTCAAAGCCCTTGCATACCCACACCACATCAAGACCTGGCCTGACTTCGTCGAAGTGACCTGCCCTGAACTCGTCAAATACATGTCGCTTGGACAATGTCACCTGTTCCAGCGTCTCGCGCAACGCAACGGTAGGAACGGCAATAATTGCCAGCTCGGTATCAGCCAAAGCAACAGAAAAATTTGCGCTAAGCTCAAGGTTAGCAGGCAGAGAAATATCTGGAAGATAACGCTGGTTGCAGCGCGTGGCGCGCATCGCCTCGATTTGCGCTGCATCGCGCGCCCACAGCGTGACACGATGAAAAGTGGATAGGCTGATGGCGAGCGCGGTTCCCCATGCACCAGCGCCAATGATGGTAATGTTCATATCGTAGGGGCGCGATTCATCGCGCTCCACAAATCTATTGATACAGCAAAAAGGGCGCGATAAATCGCGCCCCTACGGTGAAATTGGGCATTCAGTCGCCCCATACCTCGGTGCTGCGCACATAGCCTACATCTGCATCCTGATGACGCACCCTGACCCAGCCTGTGCCAGTTGATTCAAGGCGCTCCAAAGCTACTTGCTGGCGCACCTGAAACACTCGCGCCGCGCCTGGATCTGGCCCGGCGCGCGCATCCAGCAACGGCGGCAATGCAAACACATAGCGCTTGCTGCTCAATACGCGCTTCTCAACCCATGACAACTCACCCTTGCTGTCGCGCACCTTGACCCAATTGTCCAGTGTGACGACTTGCTCGAAAGGCATATAGCGATTCACCACAAACTTCTTTTTCGCCTTGAGTGAAGGTGCGTCGTAAAGTATCGCGCTGTTTTCGCCGACAGACACATAATCCGCCGCATACGCAGTGCTGGCGGCACACAGTGTTCCGGCCACAACAATGGAGCTGGCTAGTTTAATCATCTGTGGAGAATCGCGGTTTCATCAGTGGGTGGTGGTCGCCGCAGCCTGTGCCTGCTCTTGCTTGTGTTGCTGGTAAAGCATATCGAAGTTAACCGGGTTGAGCAGTACCGGCGCAAAGCCTGCGCGCACGGCAATATTAGAAACCAGTTCACGCAAATATGGGAACAGGATGTTCGGGCACATCACCGCCAGTACCGGCTCTATGTCTTCTTTTGGCAGGTTGCTCAAGCGGAAGATACCGGCTTGTTTGGCTTCTATCAAAAACATCACCTTTTCGCCAACCTTGGCCGTCACTGTATTGGTGATCATCACTTCGTACACGTCCGCTTCAATTACCTCGGTCTGGGTGTTCAATTGCACATCGACTTTCGGGCTTTCGCGCTCCAGAAAAATATGCGGTGCATGCGGGATCTCCAGCGAGAGGTCTCTCACATAGATCTTTTCTATATTGAATAAGGGTTGGTTGTTTTCTTGGGCTGCTTCAGTCATGTTTCTTCCTCTATGGTTATGTTGCTAAAAGTGTCATTTTACTAAAAGTTCGGCCAACTCACCGGCATGATCGAGGGATGCAAGCTCGTCATAGCCGCCGACATATTTACTGCCAATATATATTTGCGGCACGGTACGCCGCCCGGTTTTTTCCATCATTGCCACACGCAATTCAGGCTGCAAATCGACGCGTATCTTTTCAATCTCCCGCACCCCCTTGCGCAGCAACAATTGCTCGGCGCGAACGCAATACGGGCAGGCTGCGGTACAGTACATCAATACTTTTGCCATCATTTTTTCAAAGGCAAACTAGCCTTCTGCCAAGCCGTTATGCCGCCAGTCAGGTTGTAGACTTGGGTAAAACCGTGTTTGCCCAGCGCGGCGCAAGCCGTGCCGGAACGGTTGCCGCTACGGCACACCACCACAACGGGCTGCCCCTTGTGTTTTTCCAGTTCGCCAACACGCTCGTTGAGTTTGCCAAGTGGTATCTGTGCGGAATTCAAAATATGCCCTGACTTGTATTCGCCGTCATCGCGCACATCCAGCACCAAGGCATTTTTGTGGTTGATGAGCTGCAAAGCAGCAGTGCAATCCACCTCCTTGATGCCGCGAATACGGTTGCCGAATGCAGACCAGAGCAGCATGGCGCCGCTGAACAACGCAATTGAAATCGGAAGAATATTATTGACGATGAACTGCACGCTTGCGCTCCTGTTCTTTTTGGAGGGCGAATTCTAGCAGAGCTGCGAAATGTGCGGGGTCTTTCTCGGCTAGTTTGGCTAACTGCTGGTGTCCGATAACATACCCTGGATATGACCAAATAGCTTGCTCCAAGACCTGCTTAGCCTGTTCCATTTGGCTATTCTGCGCAAGAAAAAAGGCTCGTTTATACGCTATTGCGTCCGTCGGAATAAAACGGATGATACGATCATTCAATGCGAGCTTTGTTTCGAGATGTTCAACATTAACACCGGTTAATCCACCTATGAATATCTCGGCATAGGGTGATAACAGAGACCCAGCGCGCACCTCCATCAAGCCATCACGGGTGCGCTCAAAAGCATCAACGGAGTTGCCTGAAACCGGTCGTATCGCTAGCGTGTCTTTTAATTGCTGGTAGCCGCTACGCAGCTGTAACAGAGTCATCAAGCCAAGCAGTAATATTGCCACTAACGATATGCGTCCAACCTTCCGTAGCTCAAGGTGATAGTGCGTTTCATCCAACACGCCCAACAGAATTGCCGCAATAGCCACAAAATAGGTGTACCACAGAGGGTATTCAAGCATACTGTGAATCGCTAGCACACCCAATGCGGCATACCCCCACCAATGTACCGTGTCCAGCATTACGCGGCGCAAACCATGCAACCACACGCCTAGCGAGGCAAATAACACCAGCAACCCTGCCAAACCTGCCTCGGCGGCAATCTGAAAAATTAGATTGTGTGCATTGTTATAAAGCCCCTGGATATTGCTCGGTTGTAATATTGGCAACAACTGGAAGTGATGCCATGTAAACTGTCCGAAACCTACTCCTATCCACGGCGATTGGGTAAACATCAGCCACGATTCGTGCCACAGATACAAACGAATTCCGCCGGAATCCGCCCCACCAAATAACCGCTGCAAGGAATCCACACTGCTCGCTGCCCCTGCCATAAAGGGTAGTTTTACAATAAAATGCATTAACCCAAAACCCAGCATCAGCAACAGGCTGTAACGCAGCAGGTGGAGTTGCCGCATATCGCGCCGCGCCGCCCACCATGCCAAGCCACTCATCAGTAGCAAATACAGCCAGGGACTACGTGAGCCGCTTAGCGTCATTACAAACAACAAAGGCACAGCCAGCATCGCCACATAGCCCTTCCGCAGTTTGCCCTGTTGAAACAACAAGCCCAGCGAGATCAGACCCAGAGCAGTGTAATTGGCAAAATGGTTGGGCTGCGCAAGATTTCCATACACGCCTTGGGATACGCGCTTTACCACTATCAAAGAATCCAGCAGCGTACTCCAGCGATAATACTGCACCACGCCAGCCAATGCGCTTAACTCAGCACCGATCAACAAAAAAATTGCCAAAACGGTTGCCACTTTTTCAAGGCCAAAACAAGTGCGTAGCCTTGCCCCGAGCAACATCAACAATGCTGCAAACAACAGGTACAAAATGTATAGCAAGCCTTGGTCAACATATGCAACCTTGTGCAATGCCATTTGCAACAAGAGGATGGCGATCAATCCGGCAGACAGTTGCGCGACGCGCGGAATTTTTGGTTGTTGCCAGAAGTCTCTTGCCACCAACAAAGTGAGGGCGAATACTCCCAACAACGCACTCCACCACTCCTGATAAAACGTAGTCAATGGAAATTGATGTATATGATGCAAGAATGGCAAAACCCACATCAGCCCGACCAGAAACAAGCTGACGTGCGCCCAACCAAACCGTATAGCCTTCAGTGAGGCCAGCATATTCCTCAGCACGCGCTGTCCTTGATGCCGCATTTCTTGAGTATGCGAGTCAGCGGGCAGAATGAAGTGAAGCCGCTTTGAAAAAGATTCAAGCCGACAAAAGCGGTAAACCATAAAAAATTCTTATTCACAAACAGCGGGCTATCTTCCACGCCCAGCGCCAAAGACAATAGGATGAATGCCCCGGCGACGATATGAGTGATACGTTCTGCGGTCATAATGAAACCCCTGCTTTAAATTGGCGTGGATTTTACTGGAATTTTTTATATGGCGTGACGTAATACAACACAGGAACCGTCACCAGCGCCAGCAAGATAAATGCGAGGATACCGGAAATCAGGGGGAACGCCAGTGCCCATTACTTCAGACAGCGTGAACGACCTTGCGTTGCTGCAACTGCCGGGAAAAACCAAAGACATTGCCAGCCTCAACCCAGACCTCGGCAAGCTGCGCCAAGGCGAAGACATCATCGTGTTTGGCTATCCGCTTGAGTAGGCGCTTTCTTTTGGTGGCAATCTCACGCCCGGCACGCTTAGCGCACTCACCGGACTAGGCAACAACAACCAGATTCAAATAACTGCCCCGACTCAACCCGGCTCCAGTGACAGTCCTGTGATGGACAAGAAGGGCAACGTGGTGGGCATGGTGTCAATAAAGCTGTCCGATTCAAAGATGGCGAAGGCGACCGGACAGATAGGCCAGAACGTCAATTTTGCGGTCAATGACCAAACCGTCAAAGCCTTCCTCGATACCAATAAAGTGCCGTACAAAACTGGTGGTGGATTTTTCTCACGCGAAAAAAGTAATACCGATATTGCCGAGGAAGCGCGCAAGCGGACAGTACTGGTGGAATGCTGGAAATAGTAATGACCGCGCCACCATACGCTTATTGACACTGAAATTCGCAGAAAACATTTATCCGCCCGTTAATTCCTTGTAATTTATTCAGTCCGGCGTGTGGCTTGCCCCTCTGGCTAGACGAAGTGCATGAGGGTATGCCAAGGAAAAAACCTGATCCAGTCAGATAAAGCCTGAAACAGATTGCTTACATAGTGCTTACACTAAAAGGAAAAATGGGTTAGCGACTAAGCTAACCCATTGTTTTATATGGTGGCTCGGGGCGGAATCGAACCACCGACACAAGGATTTTCAGTCCTCTGCTCTACCGACTGAGCTACCGAGCCATTTTTACCGCATTTTCCCGTTAGCCAAGTAAATCGGCCAATTCACGAAGCCGCGCATTATACCGATAACGCGCCAAATGACAAACCCCGCCGAAGCGGGGTTTGTCGGATCGCACAGAAGTTAAAAAGTTACATCATGCCTTCCATACCGCCCATTCCGCCCATGCCGCCGCCCATACCGCCGCCAGCCGGTTTATCTTCCGGCAATTCAGCAACCATGCAGGCTGTAGTCAGCATCAAACCGGCAATCGAGGCTGCATTTTGCAATGCAACGCGCGTCACCTTGGTCGGATCAACCACACCCATTTTCAGCAGGTCGCCATATTCGCCGCTGGCTGCGTTGTAACCAAAACTGCCTTTGCCTTCGATCACTTTGTTAACCACTACAGAGGGCTCGTCACCGGCATTCTGCACGATGGCGCGCAGTGGAGATTCCATGGCGCGCAACACGATGGTGATGCCCGCATCCTGATCGTGGTTGTCGCCCTTCAGGCCTGCTATTGCGAGTTTTGCACGCAACAGCGCCACACCGCCACCGGGAACGATACCTTCTTCCCATGCGGCGCGGGTAGCATGCAGTGCGTCTTCGATACGCGCTTTCTTTTCTTTCATTTCAACTTCTGTTGCAGCACCGACCTTGATTACCGCCACACCGCCAGCCAGCTTGGCTTTGCGTTCTTGCAGTTTTTCCTTGTCGTAGTCGCTGGTGGACTCTTCAGCCTGTTTGTTGATTTGATTGATACGACCCTTGATCGCATCTTCCTTGCCGGCGCCGTCGATGATGATGGTATCGTCCTTGCCTACTTCGATGCGCTTCGCCTGACCCAACTCGGCCAGCGTGGCTTTTTCCAAGGTCAATCCCACTTCTTCGGCGATCACGGTGCCGCCAGTCAGAATTGCGATATCTTCCAGCATCGCTTTGCGGCGATCACCGAAACCAGGCGCCTTGACCGCAACGGTCTTCAGGATGCCGCGAATGTTGTTTACCACCAATGTTGCCAGCGCTTCGCCATCCACGTCTTCGGCGATGATCAGCAATGGGCGTCCGGACTTGGCAACCTGTTCCAGCAACGGCAGCAGATCGCGGATATTGGAGACCTTCTTGTCGTGCAACAGAATATATGGGTTATCCATCAATGCCAGTTGACGATCCTGATTGTTGATGAAATAAGGTGACAGGTAGCCGCGATCAAACTGCATACCCTCAACTATTTCGAGTTCATTGTCGAGTGACTTGCCGTCTTCAACGGTGATGACACCTTCCTTGCCGACCTTATCCATCGCGTCGGCAATGATTTTGCCGATGTTGGCGTCAGAGTTGGCGGAAATCGATCCCACTTGGGCGATCTCGTTGCTGGTGGTGCAAGGCTTTGAAATCTTTTTCAGCTCCTCAACAGCCGAGATGACTGCCTTGTCGATGCCGCGCTTCAGATCCATCGGGTTCATGCCTGCGGCAACGAACTTCATGCCTTCCTGCACGATCGATTGAGCCAGCACGGTCGCGGTCGTAGTGCCGTCACCGGCGACGTCGGAAGTCTTGGAAGCGACTTCCTTGACCATTTGCGCGCCCATGTTTTCGAACTTGTCTTTCAGCTCGATCTCCTTGGCGACAGATACGCCATCCTTGGTGATGGTCGGTGCGCCGTAGGAACGATCCAGCACTACATTACGGCCTTTCGGGCCGAGCGTTACCTTTACTGCATCGGCCAGAATGTTGACGCCTGCAACCATCTTGTTGCGTGCTGCGTCGTGGAATTTTACGTCTTTTGCTGCCATGTTTAGGTCTCCTGAATTGGGTGGTAATGAGGTTGAGCGCGAACAGTTTGCCCTCTCCCTAACCCTCTCCCGCTTGCGGGCGAGGGGACAAACGTCCTCAAATGAGGGCTTTTCTGATTCTGCTTACGCTTCGACTATGCCGATGATGTCATCTTCGCGCATAGTCAAATACTCCTGCCCGTCCATTTTGAAAGCCTGACCGGAATATTTGCCGAACAGCACGCGGTCACCAACCTTAACGGTCATTGCCTGCAATTTGCCGTCGTCGCCAGTCTTGCCCTTGCCCGCCGCAATGATTTCGCCCTGATCCGGCTTTTCGGTAGCAGCATCGGGAATCACAATGCCGGAAGCGGTTTTGCGCTCTTCTTCCATACGCTTGACGATGACGCGATCATTCAAAGGACGAATTTTCATATTTAGTTCTCCTGAATCAATTGGTTAATTAAAGACGAAGGCGGGGCGCCAATAATTATTAGCACTCCCCGTCTGCGACTGCTAATAATAGGGGTAGCCCTGCCTAATTTCAAGAGCAAGACGGGGTTTATTTTGTTCAGTGGTGCAAGGAAGGAGCACCTAATGCCATTTGGCGAGGTTTGGTAGGTTGGGTGGAGCTCCGCGATACCCAACAAATTCCAGCAACATCAAAAACGATGGGTATCGCTGCGCTTAACCCATCCTACCGTGCTTCGCCCTAAGCGTGAGCGTGATTTTCCGGCTCGACAGACAGACGCATACCCACGGTCTTCAACACTGCCAGCAGCGTCTTCAACGTCGGATTGCCCTTCGGGGACAACGAGCGGTAAAGCGCCTCACGGCTGATACCGGCCTGCGCCGCAACCGCCCCCAAACCGCCGTAGGCCTCGGCCACATCACGCAAGGCTAAAAGCCCAGCCGCGCGGTTGTCGGGATCATCCAGCTCCTCCAGCGCCGCCTTCAGATACTCGACGGCAAACTGCCGGTCAGCGCGCAACTCCTTGATTGTTTCCTCGGTATGAGGCACCGAGCCATGCAACACTTTTTTCATGAATTCCTCCGTTTCCAGTCCGCCCAATAAGCCTTGGCACATGCGATGTCGGCCTGCTGCGATCCTTTGTCGCCCCCGCACAATAAAATTACCGACGCCTGACCGTGTTTTCCGTAATGCCCACGGTAACCAGCTCCAACATCCACCCGCAGTTCCGAAACGCCTTCACCCACCGGTTTGCAATCACCGAAGTTGCCCACAGACACACGCCTTAACCGCACCTCAATTTTCGCCCTCGCCCGCGTATCCCGCAAGCCGTGCAGCCATTCGGTAACAGGGATGCTGTCATCTTCAAGCTGATACCGGCGCAATTCGCTCATTGTTTAGTGTAGCTTATAAACTACTCCCAAGCAAGGTCGATTAAAGACACGTTGTTTTTTAGGATTATTCTATCGACTAACCGTGATCCCCAATACTTTATGGGAGGTCACTTTAATCTTCTTTCGTGTAAAATTCGAGACAAGCAATAAAACTTATGGGGGGCATACCATGAACCATGCAATTGAACTTCCACAATCCCTGCTCAACAGACTGAACAAATTCACCGCTGGCACACGCGCAACACCTACGTCAATCGTCAAACAAGCCGTTAAAGATCGTCTAGATTATGAAGAATGGTTGCTTGCAGAAGTTGATGCAGGACTTGCGGACGCTGATGCCGGGCGAGTTCACTCAGCCGATGAAGTAAAAAAAATGCTGGGCGTAAAAAATGTTAAGAAGCGTTGAGTACGCCACCCGCGCAACCTTCAACTTAAAAGCCATCAAAGCATTTATCGGGCAAGAAAATCCATCAGCAGCGTTACGGGTAATCGAATACATAACCGACTCGGCGGACGGACTGTTAGACTTTCCCCTGATAGGCAAACCTTGGACGAGGGCTGGCACACGCAAACTCGTACTCTCAACATTTCCCTATTCGATCATCTACAAGCTGACACCTGCGAAAGTGATCGTGCTGGCCGTTGCGCATCAATCGCGCAAGAACAAACAATCGCGCCCCAGAAGAAAGCCCTGAGCCAGTTCATTTAATTAACCGTGGTCCCCAATACTGCACACGACAAGGGCGGCAAACCCCAAAAGGCCGCGCGTTACCGCCCCAAGGATTTCGACTACGACCCGCAAGCGGGCACATGCGTCTGTCCTGCCGGTAAA
>Ga0209211_10002129_pt1 | contig 35005 bp, 22 predicted proteins | sample RifGroA2_FD_183992 | JGI IMG/M metagenome (GOLD analysis project Ga0209211, IMG submission 183992) | Groundwater microbial communities from Rifle, Colorado, USA - Groundwater A2 (SPAdes) (version 2) | ecosystem: Environmental > Aquatic > Deep subsurface > Groundwater | place: Rifle, Colorado... | reverse complement strand
AGTAATTTCAATTAATACACCAATTGCTTTTATATAGCATGACTATAATAAGCACGCAATAAAAAAATCATTCACCCCGTTGGATATTCCATTTTTATTGCATAACGGCTATTCAACATAATTATCCTACGGGGTAAATGATTTTTTTTAGCCACTTTTTAACTTTGTGAACTTGGCAGCTTGCGAGACAAATTTTTTATTTGCGTAAAATGAGTTATTAAAATTAATGGAGATAGTTTTAGAATTAAAAATTTTTAAAATGAATATTTTTTTTTATTTTTGCTGGTATGCTTTTAGTGAATAAAAGTGGCTCCTTTTCGTGAACATTAACAATTCAGAGCTTATGGGTATAAGGTATAAAGGTATATGGCACAAGCAATTAGCCGTCATTTCTTATTCCCTTATACCATATACCTCTATACCCTATAAATTAAAAATATTGATATTATGGACAGACACTATTTAGTACCTGTCCATAAAGTCAGTGTCTGAACTATAATGTTCGAGTTTGAGGCATGCGAAGTTTTGAAAACCAAGGAGTTTACTTATGTAAATGACTGTTTTCAAAACAAGCATAACGAAAAAATCGGACATTATGGACAGACACTAATTGAAACTTGCCAAAATAGATTCGAATAATATTATTCCATCAGTATTTGATAATTCAGTGTCAGAAGCTCTTTCGGGATGGGGCATCATTCCAAAAACATTTTTTCGTGCATTACAAATTCCGGCAATGTTATCAACTGAACCATTTGGATTTGAGTCGCAACCAATATTTCCAGTTTCATCGCAATATCTGAAAATAATTTGCTCGTTCAATCGCATTGCTTTAAGAGTCTCGTTATCTGCATAGTAACGACCTTCGCCATGAGCAATAGGTATTTTTAGTGTAATATTCTTGTTAATCAACTTTGTTAAAGCAGTGTTGCTATTACTAGCTTTTATAAAAGTATTTTTACAAATAAATTTCTGATTAGTATTTGCTAACAATGCTCCAGGTAATAAGTGCGTTTCGCAAAGTATTTGGAAACCATTACAAACACCAAACACAAAACCACCATTATTTGCAAATTCAATTACTTTTTCCATAATTGGCGAAAAACGTGCAATTGCACCCGAACGCAAATAGTCGCCAAACGAAAAGCCACCGGGAAGAACAATAGCATCAATCTTTTTAAAACTTTTATCTTTGTGCCACAATTCAGTAACATCCTGTTTTAAAATATCTTTTAAAACATAAATCATATCCCTGTCGCAATTTGAACCTGGAAAAATTACTACACCAAATTTCATATAACTATAATTATTATTTTCATCAAAGATAAATATTTTTAGTTTTAATTATTCTTTTGAAATTATAAATATACTTTGCACGGGATGAAATGTTAAAATTATCCCGTTTACTTATAATTTATTTTATGTTCATAACAAATAATAAAAAAATAAATGGGAAAAAGAAAAAAAATTACGAAAGAATTAACATTAAAATTGTAATTTTGTTTGTTAATTGTTTAAAGATGGATATAGCTAACGAGGAAATTAAGGAATTTATTAATATAGTTGTTTCATTATCTACTTATGATTTTTCGGAATACTCCGAAAAATCGCTAAGAAGACGATTGGAAAAAATTGTTAACGATAACAATTGCAGTTTGACTGAAATAATAAAGAGAATTAAGAAAAATTCTGATTTTTTAGAAAAAATTGTTCGTGATATTACTGTTAATACTACTGAAATATTCAGAGACCCAAAAGTATGGCGTGAAATTGAAAAAGAAGTAATTCCTAAACTAAAAAAATTGGAAAAAATAAATATTTGGCATGCGGGGTGTTCCTCGGGTCAGGAATTATACTCAATGCTAATGTTTTTAAATGAATTTGATTTACTCGAAAAAACAAGTTCTTTTGGAACCGACATTAATTCAGAGATTTTGGAAGAAGCAAAAAAAGGTCAGTTTAAATACCGTTTTAATGCCGAATATTTACCAAATTTTGACCAAGTATTAAATTATAATCCTGAAAAAGAAAAAGTACCATATTCAAAATATATGTTTATCAGCCAACAACACGACACTATTAAAATAAATCCTCAATTATTGTCGAAAGTCGAATTTTACAAACACGATTTGGTATGCGATAAAAATATATTTGGAATTAAATTCGATTTAATAATGTGCCGAAATGTTTTAATTTATTTTAACAATAATTTGCAAAACAAAATTTTCGACTTATTTTGGAGTTGCCTCACAGATGAAGGAACATTGATAATAGGATTTCACGAAAGTATAATGGGACCGGCAGCAATTAAATACATCAAAAAAGGACAATGTTATTTTAAAAAACCTTTAAATAATAATGCATAAGTATCGGCACGGGATTTTAAACATTATTGACCGCCAAACATCTGATATAATTAAAAAAATTATTTTTAAAGAATTTGCAATAGATTTATCTTTTTTAGAAGATTTTATTTTCCGAAAAAGACTTACATATTCACTAAATTTTTTAAATATTACACCTTTAAATTATAATGAGCAAATAACTATAATAACTAACAATCAATTGCAAATTATTCTTCATTGTGTTTTTCCTGATGAAACAGAGTTATTTAGAGATACTGATATGTGGAATTTGTTAAAAATATATATTTTATCGAAGATAAACCGTGAAAATAAATACAAAATATTATTTTTTAATGCAACAGCCGGTGAAGATTTGTACAGTACATTAATATTATTGAATGAACTAAAAATTAAAGACAATTTTGAAATTACTCTCATATCTCCTTCAACATACTCAATTGAAAAAATTAAAAACGGAATAATTTCACAACCCAAAAACCGAACATCAATCTTAAATTATAAAACAGTTATTCCAAAAGAATCTATTACAAAATATTTAGGTTATATAAATAACACATTAAGCTTTGACAATAATTTACTTAATAACATTAATTTTATTAATTGTTTGCCATTTGATATAGTTTCAGAAGATTTTGACATAGTGTTTTCAAGAAATAAGGCTTTATGTTTTAACAATTTAAATATAGAAAGTTTATTTGTCGAAATATCAAAAAATATTAAACAATTAGGGTATATGATAATCGGTACAAACGAAAATACTCCTAATAATATCATTAACTCTTTTAAAATAATTTATAATAACGAAAAAATTTTTCAAAAGAAATGAATAATAAAGCTATAGTAATTGGTGGTTCGGCAGGAAGTTTTAAAATAGTAATGCAAATTATTTCGTTGTTACCAAAAGACTTTAATATTCCCATCTTTATATGCTTACATCGTTTGCGTTCGGCAAGAAAAGGTTTTACTGAAACTTTAAAAGTAAAGTCGTCAATAAAAATAGTTGAACCCAATGATAATGAAATAATTGAACCTAATAAAATATATGTCGCTCCTGCTAATTACCACATGTATATTATTGATGGAAAAATACGGCTTTCGGTTGAAGAAGAAATAAATCACTCAAGACCTTCGATTGATGTTACATTTTATAGTGCTGCTGAATATTACAAAGAAAATTTACTTGGAATAATATTATCGGGTGCAAATAACGATGGAGCAAATGGATTTTTAAAAATAAAAGAAAATGGAGGCAAAACAATTGCCCAATTACCATCAGATTGTGAGATATCAGTTATGCCACTATCGTGCATTGAAAATAAAAGTGCTGATAAAATATTAACTATTAATGATATTATAAAAAATATTATTATTTTTATTTCTTTAAATATTTGAATTGTTTTTCTAAACTTTTAAGTAACTTTAAGCCAAAAATAAATTGGATTTATGACCGTAAAAACGTCAAGTAAATATTATTTTCGTTCACTTTTAAATAAATTTGAACCCAATGCACAGCTTTCAAATACAATTTTATATTACGAAGGCGAAGTAAATCACGAAATTACATTAGCACTTGCTGCAATTACCGAAAAACATCTTGCCGAAAATTTTGAGAAAAGAATAATTCAGAAAAAAGTTTTTAACGTAATGATAGAATGCTTACAAAACATTGATAAACATACTTTTAAGCTAAACAAAGACAATCATTCGATAAGAAAAGGAGCGATTTTAGTGTCAGATTTCAATGATTCATACAGTATTACCTCTGGAAACACTGTTACACAAAAGCAAATGAATGAATTAACATCAAATATTAATAATTTACAATATAAAAAGAAAGAAGAACTTCGCGGCTTATATAAAGTTCAATTAGAAAATGGAAGACTTTCCGAAAAAGGGGGTGCTGGTTTAGGTTTTATTGATATTGCCCGTAAAACAGAAAATTCTTTAAACTTTTCATTTGTTAGCTTAAAAAACAAATTGTACTTTTTTGTATTAAAAATAATAATTTATAAAAATAAATAATATGGAAGCACTAATTATTAAGGAAACTAATGACACTCCAACTATTACTTTTGATAAAGAAAATAATAGATTTGAGATTAAGGGAAAAAGCCTTCCCGAAAATGTGAACTCATTTTACGAACCAGTTTTGAAATGGCTCGAACAATATTTTGAAAATCCTAACCCAAAAACAGAATTTTATTTCAATTTAGACTATCTAAATACAGCATCATCAAAATCAATGTTATCGCTACTTTTAATATTAGAAAGTGCAGTTACCGCAGGTCACAAAGTTGAAATAATATGGCAATATCTTATTGACGATGAAGACATGTTTGATGTTGGCGAAGAATACTCCCAAATAATTAAAGTTCCTTTTAAATTTGAATCATTCGAATCTGAAGATTGAAATAGAAGTTAGAAGTTGAAATAGATTGAGAAAAAAGATTGAAATAAGTAGAAATAAATAGAAATAGGTAGAAATAACATAATAACTTAATAACAAATAACTTAACAACTTAATAAAGTGAGAAGTGAACGTAAAACAATAAACTTTTTTAACAATGAACAAAGGTATTAAGTACAAAGTTTTAAGTATAATGAACGATGAACTAAAAACTCGAAACTAAAAACTTTTTTAAACAATATTCAATAATATATTATGTTTCAAAAAAATTCAGAAATAACAGGTACTGAAAGCATTGATTGGAAAACATTGCCATTCGGTTATTTAAAAACAGACTTTAATATCAGATGCACATTTACTGAGGGTATATGGAGTGAATTAGAAGTTTCTGATTCCGAATATTTTCCTATTCATATTGCTGCAACAGGTTTACATTATGGTCAGGAAGCTTTTGAAGGTATGAAAGCTTACATGGGAATAGATGGTAAAGTTCGCCTTTTTAGGTGGACAGAAAATGCAAAAAGATTTCAAATTTCAGCTAAAGGTATTTTGATGGCAGAAGTTCCAAATGAACTTTTTCATGAGGCAATTTTAAAAGCAGTAAAATTAAATCAAAGATTTATTCCACCTTATGGTACCGGAGCTTCTCTTTATATAAGACCATTATTGTTTGGCTCGGGAGCCGAAGTTGGAGTTAAACCCTCATCAGAATATACATTTATTGTTTTTGTAAGTCCGGTTGGTCCATATTTCAAAGAAGGCTTTAGCCCTGTAAAAATTGCAATAGTCCGTGATAGCGACAGAGCTGCACCAAATGGTACTGGAAACTTAAAAGTTGGAGGAAATTATGCAGCAAGTTTAAGAGGAATTGCAAAAGCACACTCTTTTGGATGTGGCTCACCATTATATTTAGACTCTAAAGATAAATTAAACATTGACGAAATTGGTGCTGCTAATTTCTTTGCAATAAAAAACAATACATACATTACTCCTAAGTCAGATTCAATTTTACCATCAATTACAAATATGAGCTTAATACAATTAGCTCAAGACCTTAATTTAAAAGCAGAACGTCGCCCAATTTCTATTGACGAAATAGAATCATTTGATGAAGTAGGAGCCTGTGGCACTGCTGCTATTATTAGTCCAATTGGAGAAATTAAAGATATAGAAAATAATAAAATTTACAGATTTTGCATAAATGGACAACCCGGTCCTATTTCGTTAAAACTTTATAATACACTTGTTGGCATTCAAAACGGAGAAATACCCGATAAGCATAATTGGACAGAAATAATTGAATTGAATTAATTTTAATTATTTTTTGCTATCAGATTTACAATAAAAAACTTCTTTTTTAGTTATTTGTAAATCAAAAAACTATATATGCGAGTAATTATTGTTATTTTAATTGTTACAGCTTTTTTTCAAGCAAAATGTCAAGTACCTATTGGACAATGGAGAACGCATTTACCATACTCTTCTGCAATAAATGTTGAATGTGCCGGAGATAAAATTTACTGTTTATCAACAGGCGGTTTATTTGTGTATTCCTTAGCCGATAATTCAACAACAATTTTATCTAAAATTAACGGCTTATCAGATGTAACAATTGGCACAATTAAATTTATACCAGAAGAAAACACATTAGTAATTGGCTATGATAATGGAAATATAGATTTAATTCAAAACAATACTATTTATAACATTTCTGATATATACAGGAAACCAATTATATCGAGTAAGAAAATCAATAACATTAATTACATTAACGGAACTACATATTTATCGTGTGGGTTTGGAATTGTTGTGCTTGATGTTGATAAAAAAGAAATTAAAGATACTTATTTTATTGGAGATAACGGTACTTATATAGAAGTAAATGAGATGTGTACCGATAACACTTATTTATATGCCGCTACTTCATCTGGAATTTATAAAGCTTTATTAAATGACACCTATCTTGTTAATTATGCAAACTGGTCGGTAGTTACAAACATAAATAACAATAACAAAAAATTCAGCAACATTGTTTATTTTGACGGACATTTAATCACATTATATAATGATAACGGTTGGGATAAAGATACTGTTTATACTTACGAAAATAATTCATGGGCTATTTACGATACTTCATTTAAAAATGTTCAAAATATTACGGTTTCATATAATAAATTATTAGTTACATCATATTATTCTATTTCTACACAAAGCAGTTACAAAGGTGCTAAAGATTATTATTATTCATTTGTTCCTTCATTTAGTTCATTACCAATGGATGCCGAATATTCTGGCGATGGAACAATATGGATAGCCGACAATAATTCGGGTTTAGTATGGCTAAAACCTGGCGAATGGACATACTCGCATACATATCCTAATGGTCCAAATAAAAAGAATGCAGTTTCGATTGTTGCTGGTAAAAACGAGGTTTTTGCAACTTTAGGTGGACATGATATTTCGTGGGGAAATTTATGGCAATCGGGCCAAATATTTTGGTTTAAAGATCAAAAATGGAACACTTTAACATCAAGTCAAATACCAGAATTGGGTCCAGCTATTGATTTATCTGAAATTGCAATAAATCCAAATAACCCAAGTCATGTGTTTTTTGGTTCTTATGGAGGCGGTGTGTTAGAACTAAATAATGGAAATTTTGTTGCACTTTACGATTATACAAATAGTAGTTTGCAAACTATTATTCCAAATGATAAATATTATATAAGAATTGGCGGATTAGCATTCGACCAAGACGAAAATTTATGGGTAACAAATTCGGGCAATCAAAATAATATTAACATGCTAAGTGTAAAAAAAGCTAACGGGCAATGGAAAGGTTTCTCTACCTTCAATGAAATGTTATCATTTGATATTAGTAAAATTGTAATAGATAAAAACAATACTAAATGGATAATATTACCACGTGGTCGCGGGCTATTCGCATTTAACGAAAATGGAACAATTGACAACACAAACGACGATAACAAAAAGTACATTAGTGTATCAGATGAAAATGGTGATATTATCGCTAACGACATTTATTCTATAGCTGTTGATAAAGATGGTATTGTTTGGGTAGGTACAAATAAAGGTGTTCCGTTTTTTTATAATCCCGAAAATGTTTTCGATGGTACAAATTTTTATGCACAACAAGTTAAAATACCAAACGAAAATCCCGGACAAGCTAATTATTTATTAGAAGCCGAAACCGTTACAGCAATTGCAATAGATGGTGCAAATAAAAAATGGTTCGGCACCGAAACGGGTGGAGTATTTTTAATGTCGGTTGATGGAACGCAAGAAATACTACATTTTACTAAAGAAAATAGTCCTTTACTTTCAAACTCAATTATTAGTATTGCAATTGAGCCAGTTAGTGGCGAAGTGTTTTTTGCAACTGATAATGGAATTATTTCATATCGGGCAACTGCTACTGAACCTGAAGAAAACTTTCACAATGTTACTGTTTTCCCCAACCCTGTACGACCAGGATATAATGGCACTATAGCAATTAATGGTTTGATTTCTAATGCTGATGTAAAAATTTCTGATATAGTAGGAAATGTAGTTTATCAAACCAAATCGGAAGGCGGGCAAGCAACATGGAATGGTAGAAATTTTTCGGGTGAAAGAGTTAAAACTGGCGTTTATCTTGTGTTTTGCACTAATGATGATGGTTCAAAAACTTATGCTACTAAAATATTATTTATTAATTAGTGTCTATCCATAATGTCCGATTTTTTCGTTATGCTCGTTTTGAAAACAGTCATTTACATTCCGCCATTGTTTGTGTCCTCACAAACAAAGCGTGCATATTATATGCTCAAAAAGAGATTGCAAATCGTTTGTGAAGACACAAACGAAGGCAGTGAGATTTTCAAAACTTCGCAAGCCTTGTCATCGAACTTTATATTCCAGACTCTTGACTTTATGGACAGGCACTAATTAGTTTCGAGTTTTTAGTTTCGGGTTTAAAAAGTTTCGAGTTTCGAGTTTTTAGCTCATCGTTCACTGCTTCCTGCCTACTGCCTACTGTTCACTATTCTGGAATTTGGTATTTGTTATTTGGAATTTGGTTTTGGGTTTATGGTTATATTTTAAAACTTAAACTGCATACTTACCCTTATCCCCCATTTTGCTATATTTGGATTATCGAGATAAGAAAAACGCCAAACTCCATCAACGCGTATTACTTTAAAAATATTTTCGATACCAATTCCAGCTTCAACATAAGGCTTTAAATTATGAATATTCTGACTACCATCAAGAGTTCCTAAACCCTCCGGAAAATCCATAACACCAAGATTTTTTCTTTCTATACTTCCAATTAACCCTTTTCCCCAAACAACTTCCCGCCATTTAAGTTTTCGTAACAAAGGAAATTTATTCAGAAAAAATCCATCAAAATAATGGGTATAAGTTAAACTAAGCCATTGGTCGCTTACAAACTCATAGTAATTCATTAAGTTAAATGCATATTCATCGTAAAAATAGGTTTGATTACCTTCGTGCATTTTTAAAAGCGGATAAGGCAATGTTCCAAATATTTTACCAGCTTCTACTACATATTTCGACCAACCAAATGGATAAATATTAAACCAATGGTCGACGGTTAAAATTAGTTTATGATATGGAAATGTATTATTCCATACACCATCCATCCCATAAGAATAATTTATATTAAAAACCGGATATTTTGTTCCGAGCGAAATTCTTTCAAATTCACCCATAACAAATTTCTCGTGATATGCAAAACGTGCATTAATGATGAAATCGGTGGTATAAAGTAATTTAATATTGTATGTATCGTTACTGCTATGCAAAAGAAAATTATTACCAAAAACTGGCGACATTTCGCGATGCTTAAAAATAAAATTATCCGAAAATCCCTGAAACCATTCGTGTTCATAATTAACTTTACATTCATTAACCATCGAAAGTTTATTGTTGGGACCTCTGCGTAATGCCGATGCTAAAATATTATCTTCGCGGAAAGCATTAACCGATTGTCCAAGTTGCTCTACATCATGTTTATAACTGACATACAACCCCCTTCGTGGGTTTTTATTGAACATGTAAGTTGCTTTACCAAAATACTTGAAACGCTCATCTTTTGTACCATAAGCCACATACGATTCGAGCATATATGTTTTGCTGAATGAATTACTTGTTCTTGCACCAAGTTTAAAACGATTTCCCTCTACGTTGTTAAAACTATATGTAGTAAAATACGGACCAAGCTCAAATTTTCCCCACACATAATAATAAGTTACAAAAGCATTTATAATATCATAATATGTTCTAAAGGCATGAATACTTTTTATAGTATCAACCATTTTAAAAATTCCTTTTTCTTTATCGGTAAGTTCATCGTGGCGGGCTTCGTTCCAATATGTTGTATCTTTATTATTGGCTTCGGGGTCAACTAAAATATCTGTAGTTGTTGCATAAAAGGCATCGGCTCGTTGATAGTCAATTTTATGATTTCGGAAAGTTGTAGTTTTTCGTCCAAAAAATCCCATAGCACTATTTGGATTTTCAAATAAATTAAAATCAACTATTATTGTTTCTTTATCAAGCATCCAAACAGTATTGTTAACACTACTAAACTCCTGGCTAATGTCAACACTATTTATAAAATTAATGTTTACAGTTTTATCAATTTTAATATCAATTCTCTTAATTGCATAAGTAGTATCGGTAATCCAGAAATCGCCGTTAAAAACATTTTCTTCTTTAATTCGTGGGTGAAAAACCATGTGATAACACCAATTATTATCAATAAAGGCACTGTCAACTAAAAAATATTTGTAATAAATTCTACCGATTCCAGCAACAGGGCTTACAAATCCTTTACCAAAAAGGTCAATATAGTTATCATATAAATTCATTTTAATAAACATATTACCCATAAGTTGATTTATGCTTTGATTTTGGATCCCCGAAGCATGTGATGCTTTTATATATTCGCGTTCGGCTTTTGGTTGTTTCCGGTAATAGTAATCGGCAACCGATTCAATAATAAAAACGGGCAAATAAGGTTTACCGTTAACAGTAGAAGTATCAATATATTGAAAAACAAATTTGAATGGTTTTAACACTCGTTTGTTTTTAAATTCTTCGGTAATATTATTTAAATCAAACTCTATTTTGTTATATGTCTCGTATTCGTAATAATTTAATTTTTCGGTATTGTTTTTATCTTTATACTCAAGAATTTTATCAAGCAACAAAAGAGCTAGTTCATCTTTTGTACGAGAGCGTTTTTTTACCGAAACCACAACTTCATTAAGCTCTAACGAAGAGGGGAGCATTTCAAAATTTACAGTCTGGAACTTATTTCTGATTATTTTTTTTGCATTTCTTTTGTATCCTATAAACGAGGCTATAATTGAATCAACACGTAAAGTAGTTTCGAGTTTGTAATTGCCGTTATAATCGGTAATAGCACCTACTTTTGTTCCTTTAAAAGTAATACTCACAAATGGCATAGTTTCTTTTGTTTTTGCATCAATAACATGCCCCATAAGTTTTGTAACCTGGGCATTTGAATTATACAAATTACATAAAGAAAATATTATTAGAACTAATACGTATAAAAGTATTTTCATTATTAAATATAATTTGCAAATATAGTTAATTTATTTTTGCAAAAATTACCCCAAAGTCTTAATCCTTGTTTTAGTGGAATATAAATTCTGACTGTTAACACTAATTCAAACAACCAAAATCAGTTTGTCTTAATCCTTGTTTTAGTGGAATATAAATTCTGACAAGAGTTCTCGCCACAATGGCAAAAGGTGATACGTCTTAATCCTTGTTTTAGTGGAATATAAATTCTGACAAATTGAAAAGCTCATTGGGCTCGGCTACAAGCGTCTTAATCCTTGTTTTAGTGGAATATAAATTCTGACAAATTAAATTTGTTCCTGAAGGCAAGCATGAAATGTCTTAATCCTTGTTTTAGTGGAATATAAATTCTGACAAAACTTAACAATTAAAACAGCAGAAATAGGTCGTCTTAATCCTTGTTTTAGTGGAATATAAATTCTGACAAATTGAAAAGCTCATTGGGCTCGGCTACAAGCGTCTTAATCCTTGTTTTAGTGGAATATAAATTCTGACGATGTTGTTATGAAGCTCATGAAGGTTGTCTCAAGTCTTAATCCTTGTTTTAGTGGAATATAAATTCTGACACCCGGCAGAAAGTATCGCTCGCATTCGTAAGAGTGAGTCTTAATCCTTGTTTTAGTGGAATATAAATTCTGACGGAAAGAATTTACGTACACAAAAATTCAGTTTAGTCTTAATCCTTGTTTTAGTGGAATATAAATTCTGACAACTTTAACGAAGCCATCCAAAGGGGATTGGCTGTCTTAATCCTTGTTTTAGTGGAATATAAATTCTGACCCATAACATACATGGGACAAGCTTAATTGATTAAGTCTTAATCCTTGTTTTAGTGGAATATAAATTCTGACTTACTCAAATAGAAGCGACTGAAGGCCCTAGTGCTAGTCTTAATCCTTGTTTTAGTGGAATATAAATTCTGACTTGTTATGGAGAAGTACCTGGATATTTCCGAGCCAGTCTTAATCCTTGTTTTAGTGGAATATAAATTCTGACTCTGGAAAGAGAGATTGATCTTCTTAATTGGGCGGAGTCTTAATCCTTGTTTTAGTGGAATATAAATTCTGACAATGGAAATTTCTGAGGTTGCTCCAGACCAGATTGGTCTTAATCCTTGTTTTAGTGGAATATAAATTCTGACTTCAATTAAAAATTTTGAAGAAACTGAAAATTAAAGTCTTAATCCTTGTTTTAGTGGAATATAAATTCTGACTTTATAAAATAAACGGTTGGGAATTAACCCAAAAGTCTTAATCCTTGTTTTAGTGGAATATAAATTCTGACTTGATGTATTTTTTGATTAATAATAAATTTTAAGTCTTAATCCTTGTTTTAGTGGAATATAAATTCTGACAAATTCAGACTAATGAAAGCGAAGATGCAATATAGTCTTAATCCTTGTTTTAGTGGAATATAAATTCTGACAAATTCAGACTAATGAAAGCGAAGATGCAATATAGTCTTAATCCTTGTTTTAGTGGAATATAAATTCTGACTTAAAAACAAAAAAGAACAACGTTATATTTAACGGTCTTAATCCTTGTTTTAGTGGAATATAAATTCTGACATTTACGAAAAGAGACATAAAAAAGTTATACAAGTGTCTTAATCCTTGTTTTAGTGGAATATAAATTCTGACTCGGTCATTTAATAAAGGATATACAACAAAAAATGTGTCTTAATCCTTGTTTTAGTGGAATATAAATTCTGACCAACCTCTTTCCTTTGCTCCTTAACTAAAAATCCGTCTTAATCCTTGTTTTAGTGGAATATAAATTCTGACAGAAATTTTATGAATATTTAAACAAAAAATAACAGTCTTAATCCTTGTTTTAGTGGAATATAAATTCTGACTAAAGAAATATGAAATATGGCGTGAAGGAAATACGTCTTAATCCTTGTTTTAGTGGAATATAAATTCTGACCTGGCGAAATTGCTTTGTACGACAAAACAGCTAAGTCTTAATCCTTGTTTTAGTGGAATATAAATTCTGACTCAATATAGTATATTTACATCAATATTCAGACTAAGTCTTAATCCTTGTTTTAGTGGAATATAAATTCTGACTTTGGGAAAGTAAAAAGATGGTGGAACATAGCCATGTCTTAATCCTTGTTTTAGTGGAATATAAATTCTGACTTTTATCGAAACTGGAAAACATCTTGATATAAAAGTCTTAATCCTTGTTTTAGTGGAATATAAATTCTGACAACCAACATTTCGTTCCTTGTATCTCCAGCAGGAGGTGTCTTAATCCTTGTTTTAGTGGAATATAAATTCTGACAACAACTGTTTTAAAACATCAATTAAAAATCGGAGTCTTAATCCTTGTTTTAGTGGAATATAAATTCTGACTAAACAGAAATACGATATGTATAGTATTAAATTGTCTTAATCCTTGTTTTAGTGGAATATAAATTCTGACCCAACATACGTCTGTGTAATAACAAGTATGGCAGAGTCTTAATCCTTGTTTTAGTGGAATATAAATTCTGACTGTTGTTGCTGGCGACTTTAATGAGAATGGTATGTCTTAATCCTTGTTTTAGTGGAATATAAATTCTGACTGCATCATTTGTCTGCAAGGCGAAGAAACTTATGTCTTAATCCTTGTTTTAGTGGAATATAAATTCTGACAACTTGCAATAGAACTTGCAAAGAAAAAAGAAAGTCTTAATCCTTGTTTTAGTGGAATATAAATTCTGACTATGGTTAAAAGGGGAATTACAATGCGTTCCACAGTCTTAATCCTTGTTTTAGTGGAATATAAATTCTGACTAAATATAACAACGTATATGACATGGCTGACCGCAGTCTTAATCCTTGTTTTAGTGGAATATAAATTCTGACCTACCAAGTAAAAATAAATGCAATTATTATCCTGGTCTTAATCCTTGTTTTAGTGGAATATAAATTCTGACTCTCTAAACAACAAATAAGAGAAAAGAACTTTAGTCTTAATCCTTGTTTTAGTGGAATATAAATTCTGACATGTACTCAATAATCCGAAGATTGAGTAAAAAAAGAGTCTTAATCCTTGTTTTAGTGGAATATAAATTCTGACATAGATATTCGATTGATTGCAAATTAAAATATTCAGTCTTAATCCTTGTTTTAGTGGAATATAAATTCTGACAATAAGGGATAAAACGCAGCCGTGTGAGTTCGAGCGTCTTAATCCTTGTTTTAGTGGAATATAAATTCTGACAAATATGAAAAAATGGATATAAAAAAACTGATAGGTCTTAATCCTTGTTTTAGTGGAATATAAATTCTGACTCACTAGTGATAATCTAATCGTTGAAGCGATAAAAGTCTTAATCCTTGTTTTAGTGGAATATAAATTCTGACAAAAAACTTTGCGAGATTGGCTCAAAATGGCTGTTGTCTTAATCCTTGTTTTAGTGGAATATAAATTCTGACTCTGTATTAATTAAATAATTGTTATAAAGTGTTTTATTAGTTTTAATATACGAATTTAGATTAATTTTAATGTACATTTTTAAAAGTGCAAAATTACAAATATTATTTTAAAAAAACAATGTTGATTTATTACCTGTTATTATATCAAAATCAATATTTTTCCCAATCAATTTCATAGCAGTTAAAAAATAATTTTTATATTTGAAAATTATTAACACATTTAATATTTATATTTGTAATTGAAAAAAAACAAAATTTGAAAAAAATACGAATACTAAATATTACATTCGATACCGAAATTAAAAGCTACGAAATTCCAGCTTTTAGAGGTGCTATAATTAAAAAAGCAGGACTTGAAAATATTTTATTTCATAATCACCTTTCAGATAATAAATTTTTGTTTAAATACCCTTTAATTCAATATAAACAGTTTAACAACCGTCCATCTATTGTTTGCATAGAACAAGGTGTTGACGAAATACATAAATATTTCGAAAATAAAGTTTGGGACATAGAATATAGTGGCAAAATACACCAGATGAAAATTTACAAGCTACTTATGAACCAGTTTACTATGCAGGTATGGGACAAAAAATTTGAATATAACATTTTTAACTGGATTGCCTTAAATCAGGAAAATATTAAATGCTACAATAATTTAATATCTTTAACCAGTAAAATTTCGTTACTCGAAAACATTTTAAAGGCAAATATTTTATCGTTTGCAAAAGGTATAGAATGGACAGTAGAGAAACCAATTGAAATAAACATTAAATCAATAAACGGAACAAGAAAAGCAAAAATAAAAGGAATTTATATGTTAGGATTTAATATAACATTTAGCACTAATGTTTTTATACCAAATAATATAGGTTTAGGCAAAAGTGTAAGTTTAGGTTATGGTATTGTTAATGCAATAAAAAATTAAAATATGAATGCCGAACAAAAATTAGAACGTAACAAAATATACCTTTCAGCTTTATTGCACGATATTGGTAAGTTTTACCAGAGAGCAGATGAGTGTTCTGTATCAAAATCTAAATATCTTGATGCAGATATTAAAAATCTTGAAAGTATTTATTGCCCCGAAGACAGAAAAGTTAAAGGAAAAAGAACACATAAACACATTTTATGGACAGCACAATTTATTAAAGATTTTGAACCACAACTGAAGGGTTTGTTAATAAACGAAGCGGGCTTTTCTGTTGATGAAATAATGCGGCTTTCGGCAATACACCACAATCCTTCGGGCAACGAAATAAACGAACTTATAATTCAAAAAGCCGACCATTACAGCAGTGGCGCCGACAGGTCAAAAATTGATACAGCATGGCAGGATGCAAACGAAGAAGAAAAATGGGACAGTTTTAAAAAAGTTAGAATGCGAAGTATATTCGAGGGTATTTCGTTAAAACACAATGAAAATGAAGTTTGGACTTCCTCATATAAAATCCGTCTTGTCTTATGCGAAATGCAATTGAATGAAACATTTTTTGAACACGAAAATAATGAAGCAACACCCGATTATGTAAAATTGTGGGAAAAATTTGTTCAGGAAGTAAAATTTGTTCAAACTTCATCCTTCAAAACCTTTTCAGAAACCTTTTTATATCTTACCGAAAAATATACAAGTCGCATCCCAGCAAGTACACAGCAATTACCCGATGTTTCGTTATACGACCATTTAAAAACTACTGCTGCTTTTGTAATTTGTTTATACGATTATATAAAAGAAAATAACAATAAACTACCAAAAGCCGATAAAAAACCATTTCTGTTAATTGGTGGCGACTTATCGGGAATACAAAAATTTATTTATGGGATTATTGCACGAGGTGCTGCTAAAAATTTAAAAGGACGTTCATTTTATTTGCAATTATTAATTGATAACATTGTAAATTTACTTATAAAAGAACTCGATTTATTTGATGCAAACATTATATACAAAAGTGGAGGTGGCTTTTACATACTTGCACCAAATACAAATGAAATTAAAGAAAAAATAAGTTCTTTTGAAAACACTATTATCGAAAAACTTTTTGAATATCATAAAACCGATTTATATATTTCTATTGATTATAATGAATTTGGTGAAGAAGAGATTTATTATGATGTAAATAACAACGAAAAAAGAACTATCGGTGATATTTGGAGTGAATTATCGGAAAAATTAAGTAAGAAGAAAAGCCAGCGTTTTAAAACAAAAATTAAAAACAATTTTAACTTATTTTTTGAGCCCAATAACAGTAATAATAATGCGAAACTTGATGAAATAACCGGCGAAGAAATAACAGGGAAAGAAGTAAAATTTGATAACCATTTAATGAATGCATACACAAAGGAGCAGATTTTGTTGGGACAAAAATTAAAGGATGTTGATTATTGGGTAAACTCATTAGAAGAATTAAACTATTTCCCCGAAAAAGCATATAACCCTATTGGTTTAAATAGCTATAATTACTTTGTACCAAAAAAGTTTTTCGGGAACAAAGAGAATCAGAATCAATTAAAAAAATCGGCTGATAAGGTACGGGCAATTGCAATAAATGAAATAAATTTTTTAGAAACACCACAAAAAGGAATAGAAAATATTTATGGTTTTTCTTTTTATGGAGGCAATAAATTTCCTGAAAGCAATTGGAATAATACACCAAAAACATTTGAAGAAATAGCTGGTGTTGAGTTTTCTGATTCCAACAAAACTAAAAGAAAAGAATCGCCAAACCTTGTAAGGATGGGCATTTTAAGGATGGATGTTGATAACCTTGGAAATGTTTTTAAAAGAGGATTATCAGCCGATAAACGTTCGTTTAGCAGGTATTCGGTATTAAGCCGTAGTTTAGATTATTTTTTTTCGGGATATATTAATAAAATCTGGAGTCGGAATAATAACTTTAAAGAATACACACAAATAATTTATTCGGGCGGAGACGATTTATTTATTGTTGGTAAATGGGATATTTTGATTAAAATGTCAACCGAAATAAATACAGAATTTCGTAAATGGACATGCCAAAATCCACAGTTAACATTAAGTGGAGGAATTGCCTTTGTTGCTCCAAAATTTCCGATACTTAAAGGAGCTGGCATGAGCGAAAGTGAAGAAAAGAACGCTAAATCGCACAAATTTGAAGAAACCGAAAAAAATTCAATCTCAATTTTCGGATATCCTTTTAATTGGGACAATGAGTTTAAATATTTGGTTAAACTAAAAGATGAAATAAAATACCTTTTAAAAGAAGATTTATCAAAAGGGTTTCCAACAGATGTATATAATTTAATGGAACAAGCAGAACTAATTTATAATGTTAAAAATAACAGATATGTTATAACAAATTACCAAGTTGTTTGGTTTGCCGTATATAATTTTAAACGGGCAGTTCAGCAAAATGCTAATGAAACAGTAAAAGAATTTCTTAAGTGTTGGGTCGAAAAAATATTTACAGGTAATATCGAAGAAGTTAAAAATACAAAATATCATGCGCTTCAATATATAGCTATTGCAGCAAGGTGGGCAAGTATGGAATTAAGATAATAAATAACAAATAAAATAAATATTATGAGTTACGAAAATTCAAATAGAGGAGGAAACAATTTTAGAAATAATTATCCTCAAAGACAACCTAATCGTTTCGATTTTAGTGAATATAAAATAAAAGAATGGATTCAAAAAGAAATTGATATTGACACAGTCAGTTTTGCCGATAAATTTGGTAAGTCCATTCAAGAAGGAAGAATGACCACTTCACAGATACGAAATATTTTTGGAGAAATGAGAAGAATTCAAATGAATGGCTATGTAAGTCAGAAAACTTCTTTTCTATTGCTAAAACCAAAACTTGCTTATGCTGTTAAAAGAAATGAAAATGATGGATTAAGAAATTTTTACGAATATTTTAAAATTGCGTATAGTTCAGTAGATACTAAAAATGATACAAATGGTACAAAACAATTTAAAAATATGATAGAACTAACAGAAGCAATTTTAGCGTATCATAAATTTTACGGTGGTAAAGAATAATAATTTTAATAAATACAAAATATCATGGCAAATAAACTTTTAAAAAAAATTGAAATTACCGGTATCATCACCTTAAAAACTGGTTTACATATTGGAGGAACCAATTCGTCAATGCAAATAGGAGGAATTGATAAAGGAGTAATAAGAAACCCAATAACAAATCAACCCTTTATTCCCGGCAGTTCGCTAAAAGGGAAAATGAGAACATTATTTGAAGTATCAACAGGAAAGACCGGTCCCAAAGTAGGTAAAGACGTTAATAATGGTCCTTCACAGGAAGGAGAATCTGCAGATTTATTTGGAAACTCATCTGGTGGATTAACTCAAAAAGCTTCCCGTTTAATTGTTAGAGATTGTGAAATGACAAATGCTAAAGAAGTTTTAGAGAAAACAGAAATGCCTTATACCGAGGGTAAAACCGAAGTGGTTATTGACAGAATAACTTCAGCAGCATCTCCTCGTCAAATTGAGAGAGTTCCTGCCGGTGCAAAATTTAGCTTAAATATGGTGCTTAATATATGGGAACAAGATAATAACGAAAAACAATTATTCGAAAATCTTTTTAAATCGCTCGAATTGCTTCGCGACGATTATCTTGGTGGAAGTGGTAGTCGTGGATATGGGCAGATTTCTGTTGAAATAGAAAAGATGTGCGAAAAAAGTTCAGATGTTTATTATGGCATTTCAGATGCAAAAGCTGTTGAAATAACAAATGTATTTAAAAAACAAATTGAAAAATTAAAATCATAGAAAATGATTGAAGCTATAAAACTTCGATTTATAACACCGGTTCATTTTGGTAGAGGACGCGAAGAACTTGATAAAACAGAATTGCTTTATCATTCCGATTCATTAAAATCGGCAATATATGCAGTTGGCTTATCCTTATTTAAAGAATGGAAAAACGAAAAACTGTTTTTTAATTCATTCCGGATTTCATCATGTTTCCCTTATGCTAATGATGAATATTTCCTTCCCAAACCTCAGTTAAAAAAAAGAATAAGTTTTGGAAAAGGAAACGATGATACCTTAGCTAAAAAAGTTAAAAAAATTGAATATTTAGAAAAGTCAGTTTTTGAAGAATATGTTAATTCTAATAATAATGAAATACAATTAAATCAAAACAATATTACACCCGATGGTTTATTTGTATGTAAAAACGATTTAACCTTTAAAAAAACTGATAACAAAGGCAATGTTTATACATTTTCTTTTTTAAAAACTAAAGTTCAACAACGTGTAAAAGTACCAATGGAATGGGAAAATGAGGATAGTGAACCATTTTATATTGACAGGATATATTTTGAAAAAAATTGTGGAATTTATTTTTTAGCAGAGTTTGAAAATGAAAAAATTCGCGAACAAGTTTTCAAAACTATTGCTCTTTTAGGAGAAAATGGAATTGGAACAGATAGAACAGTTGGTAATGGTCAATTTAACATTGCTGATACTCAAAATGAATTTTCGATTAATATTACAAGTAATATTGGTAAATATCTTTCACTTGGCTTATATCTTCCATCACTTGAGGAACATAGCAATATAATATTTGACGAAAGTAATTGGAATTTATTAAAACGAGGCGGATATATGGCAGGAAGCGAATTTGAAGAATTTATGCACCTTCGTAAAAAAAGCATTTATATGTTTGGCGAAGGAAGTGTACTAAAATCGGATAAACTTTTAAAAGGTAAATTTGAAAATTTAGTACCTGAATGGAATAACGAAAAAATTCATGCTGTATGGCGTGATGGTCAATGTTTATTATTAAAGATTTAACAAATGAAAGCTACATTAACAACATTAACACCAGTTCACATTGGCAATGGAACAACCTACAATAAAAATATTGATTTTATTCAATCAGAAAATAAAATTGGAATTATTGACGAAAAAAAAGTTCTGAATTTAATAGGAACAGAAAATATTAATCAGTGGGTTTCTGCAATTGATAATGGCGGTAACGAGTTTTTTGATTTGTTAAAACAAAGAGGATGGAATAATGAACTTGAACATATTTCTTCGCGTATTTGTGAATTAAAAAATACTGAAACTAAATCTACTCAACTAAAAGAACAATACAGAACTGCAATAAAGGGAGCTTGTATTCCCGGAAGCTCTTTAAAAGGAGCTATAAAAACATGTATATTTGATTATCTTACTTCCGATGATGATTTTATTAATCAATGTAAAATAGATGATTTAAAAATTGGGAATAAAGAAAAGTGGTCAGACTCACAAACCGATAATAAAATTTTTGGAAAAACTGCAAACGAAAAATCAACTCGCTTTTTAAAAATAGGTGATATTCATTTCGGTAACATTAATACTGATATTATTAATGTTGGAATATTAGACAAATACCACGAACAATGGGATTTTAAATTAGGACAACAATATTATGCCGAAAGCATTCCTTCGGGTGCTACTACAAATTTTCAAATGAAAATTGATACAATTCTTTTGGAAAAAAATATTGAAAAATATCCGAGTTTATGGAATAGTAAAAAAACTGAACCATTTAATAATGGAGTTGAAAACTTATGCGAAATAATAAATGGGTCAACAATATCTTCATTAAATTTTGAGCTTGCAACATTAGAAAATGAAAACATTGATGATAATATTAAACACACAATTATTAATACATTAAAAAGTTTAATACTTGAAATCGAAAATCGTTCAGAAAATGAAATAATTATACGCATTGGTGCTAATAGTGGATGGCGTTTTACCACAGCAGCATGGGTTTTAAAATTAGAAGATCAAATGAATGAAAACCAAATTAATTCTTTACGAAAAACTATACAAAAAAAAGATTACTCTAATATGGAATTATGGCCTAAAACCCGCAAAATATCAACTGATGGTCAATTATTTGGCTTTGTGAAAATCAAAATTCACGAATAATTCCTTTTATAAAAGAAAAAATAATTGCATTATTTCTTTTTTATAAGGAAACAATAGCTTATATTTTTCCAAGTGGAAAAGAAATGTAAAAATTTAAAAATAATAACCCATAGTACTGAAGAAGAAATTAAAATTAATAGTAAAATAGTAAAAATTGTACCAGTTTGGAAAGAAATGTTAAACTATAAATAAAATGCAAAATATTTTTATTGTAACACTTGGCACAAGAGAAATTCAATTTAAGATAGATGAACTTGCTGAAAATAACTTTGAAATAGAAGACCTACATTCAAGTAATATTAAAATTAAACATAAAGAAAACAATATTTCATTTGAAGTTTTTAAAAATAATTTTTACGAAAATTATTTATATCCAGTCCAACCAAGAACTGCTGGTAAAATAATATCAGAAAACTTTGATATTTTTAAAAATATACTGTTTTTTCCTTTAATTAACAAACCTTTTGAGAAAATTGTAAAAGAAAATAACTTAACAAAATTTATTATTGTTTATACCGACCAAATTGATTTAAAAGATAATGATAAAAATAAACAAAGAGATACTTTATATTTTGCAGAAATAATTAAAAAGCATTATTACGAAAAGTTAGAAAAATCAGGAAGGACAGATTTTATAGATATATGTATTAATAAAAATGTTACTGATATAGACTATCAGTACAATTATTTTGCTAAAGAGCTAAAAGAAAAACTAAAAATTAATAATAACGAAATAAATAAAATTTATCTTTTACCTCAAGGTGGCATTGACCAAATAAACCATGCATTAACATTACAATTGTTACAACAATATAAAGATAAAGTTGAAATATGGCAACAAGCGGAAGGTAAAGAAGCAAACCTACTCCAATTTACAAATTTATTTTTAAAAGACCTCCTTAAAAACCAATTAAATTCGCTAATTGATAATCTTAATTATAATGGTGCCATTGTTATATGTAACCAGTATAAAAGTCTAATAAATAAAAAAATAATTAGACTTTTAGATTTTGCACATAAAAGAAAAGAAATGCTTTATAAAGATGCTATCAAAGTTTTTAATAAAAATGAATTTGCTTTTATAGAAGATTATATAAATAAAAAATATTTACTTACAAAAGATTTTAAAAATATAACCGAAAACAATAATAATATTAACGATAAATTAGTTTTATGCATTGAGCGGTTGCATTTGTCTGAATATTATTTTAAAATAAATAATTATACCAGTTTTACATTAAGTTTAGAAATATTTTTTGAATCAATTGTTTTATATATACTTTCAAAAATTAATGAATTTGAAATTGATGTAACTAACCCCTATAAAATTGGAACCCTTTGGGAATACTTTAAGAAGCAACATGAAGAAACAACAAAAGAATTTGCTAAAATGCTTAATGTTGAGGACTTAAAAGCAGCAAGTTTTCCAATACAAATACTTATTACAGAATATTATGCGAAGGATAAATACAATGATTTTTTTAGCTTAATTAATATAATTAAATTAACTAATAGTAAACTAAATAATCGTATAAATATAAAAGGTTTAGATGGTTTACGAAATCAAGTAGCACATGAAGGTAAGGGAGTTAAAGAAGAAAATTTATCTATATTAGCCAATAATAATATGCAATGGTGGCAAATAGAGATAATTGATAAAACGAAAAAATTAATGACACAAAACAATTCATTAAACTATTTTGAAATAATGAATAACGAAATAAAACAAACTATAAATAATTGTTAAAAACAAAAAGCTATCTGAATTTCAGATAGCTTTTTTGTTGTAGAAATAATTAAACTTATTTTACAATAGTTTTAAAAGTATCATCGCTAAAATATTTTATAAATTCCATATCGGTTTTAGCTAGACCATTAAGATTTGCGTTTTTGTTAATTGCAGCACGTAAACTATTGTACATTAAATCGGTATTTGCCTGACGGGCACCAATAACTGCTTTTAAATAATACATCATATCGCGGTCTTTATCTTCGGCACAATCAATTGCCTTTGTAGCAGCATCGGCATTGCCGCTAAGTAATTTTGCTAAAGCTGCATTAAAAGTGCAGTATGTTCCAAAATATGTAACCGCACCGTTATAATCGGCTTTTTTAACAGCACAAATTCCGAGATTGTAATTTACTTCGGCACCGGCACCATTAGCCGATTTAAAATATTCTTCAGCTTTAACAAAATCGCCATCTCGTAAAGCACAAGCACCTAAATTATTAAGAATCATTGTATTGCCTGCTTCAATTGTTTTAGCTTTTTCGAATTGTGCTTTTGCATCGGCATTATTATTTTGTGCAATTAATACAAAACCAGCATTGTTAAATCCTCTCCAATCATTAGGATATTGAGATGAAGTTGCTTGATAAATTTTTAACTGACGGTTAAGGTCTTTTGTTAAAGTTGCTGTATAAAGTAATTCTTCAACCGAAAGAATAGTTGGCAAAGTATCAAATGCATTGTTTAATTCGTCATCCGAACGACCAATGCTATCAACATTAACTGTTAAAACTGAACGACGTAATTTTGGTAAAACTTTATCGGCAACCTGAGTATAAGCTTTGCTTAAATTTTTAATTTCTTTTTCGCGTTGAATAGGGTCGGAATACATAGATAGAACACGAATAATAAGGTCTTTATCGGCAATATCAGATTGCTGCATTAATGTTTGGAAACCATCCCAATCTTCGGCAGTAGCTTTTTCGCTAAAGAACCCTTCTGCTTTTGCTTTTTCGTATTTTTTTAGTTCACCTTTTATAGTAGTTGTACCACTTGTACCGCGATTTGTAGAAAGTTTAGCATTTAATTCTTCGGTTCCATCGGGTGAAGCATAAGAAGAAATTTTTACACCTTTAATTTCTTTACGTACATTGGTTTGAGTAGCAGCTAAATATTTTTTAAGAGTTTTCATTTCGTCTTTATTTAATTCACCGGGACGAACATTAGATTGATTAATCAAATACATGATTTGAGCTTCTTTTGTTTCGGGAATTATACGAACAAATTTATCTTTTGCAGCAATAGCTTTAGAATCTTTCTCGAGTAAACCGGGAGTAGCAATAGTACCTTGACCAATTGTTACAGGGTCAAAATCTGCAAATTTCTTTTTTACAACCGCATGAATCTTAACATTTACATCGCAAACTCGCATATCTTGAGTGTAAGCAACTTTATCGGTATATGAAAAACTACCGCCACCTAAATTTTTTATTACAGGATTATTATCCTGCACTTTTTCGCCTTGTACTTTAATCATTTTCAATGGAATTTCAGTTCCGCTTGTTGATTTTAATACCGGGGTAATTTCGCAAGTAACTTTTTTCTTGTAATATTTTTCAGGGAATTTGCCTGTAACATTGATAACAACGCTGTCAGCGTGCATTTCCAATGGATTTGGCAAAAGTGTATATTTAATTACACTTTGCATTTTTTTCATCTTTTTTAAACCGGTACAACTGCTAAATGCAAATACCACCATTAAAAGAGATGCAAGATAAACGTAACTGATTCTTTTCATAAGTATCTGATAATTTAATTGTTTTAAATCAATTTATTAATTTCAAGCTACAAAATTATAAATGTTTTACGAATAAAAAATTATTTTTTCAACATATATCAAAATTTATTTAACAATTGTTGTTGTACCATGTTTGTATTCTTTGCTGAATATAGCTTTCACTATTTTTTGATAATGTTCGTTATTGTTCACAAAATTTAAATTATTCGCATCAATTATTAAAGTTGTAATATTTGATTGCTGCTTTATAAATTCTAAATAACCATTATTTATTTTTTCAAGATATTGAGCAGTAATGTTTTGCTCGTATTCCCGTCCTCTTAAACTTATTTGATACAAAAGTCGTTCGGTTGACATACTTAAATAAACGAATAAATCGGGTTTTGGAAGCGATTTTTGAATTATGTCAAATAATTGTTTATAAAGATTATACTCGTCGTCAGAAAGTGTTTGTTTGCTAAAAATTAACGATTTCATAAAATAATAATCTGAAATAATTAAAGGTTTAAACAAATTAGGTGTAGTAAGTTCTTCTTTTAACTGTCGGTATCTATCGGCAAGGAATGAAAGTTCAAGAGGAAAAGAATATCGTTCGGGATTTTGATAAAATTTTGGTAAAAAAGGATTATCGGCAAACCTCTCTAAAATAAGATTCGCATTATAATCTGAAGCGATTTTTTTTGAAAGTGTTGTTTTTCCAGCTCCAATATTTCCTTCAATAACAATAAACCTATAATTTGTCATACAATTGTCATACATGGTCATACAATGGTCATACAATAGTCATACATGGTCATACATGGTCATACAAAAGTCATACAAAAGTCATACAAAAGTCATACATGGTCATATACAATGGTTGATATTTGTTTTCAATGTTTATGAATTATTATTTGGTTTTTTACCAATTGAGTTAATATAGTTATTTAATTTTACGCTAATATCTTTTATTTCAGACGAAAACATATTGAAATCATCTTCAGATAATAAATTTCGATTTTTTGATTTTGTAAGCCAAGTTTTTGTTTCGTAAAGTGAACCTCTTGAATAATAGTAAAAATGTTTTGATTCTTGAAAATGAAATCTTCCAAAGCCTTCGCTTAAATTAGCAGCAACAGAATCAACTGCCCTTACTAACTGCTTGCCAACTGTATCTTTTGCAAACCAATTCCATTTTTCAACTATTTGCCAAACTTTTTCAGCTATTTCCATGGACTGTTGGTAAACTCGTAATTCTTCTATTTCCATATTTTTAATTATTTATTGTTAATACATTGTTTTACATAATCACACATTGTCATATATTGTCATATATTGTCACACATTGTTATATAATAGTCATAGGTGGTCACCATAGTAAAAGTAATCATGCAATGTGGGTTAGCTATTGAATGACGATTGTATGACAATTGTTTGACTTTTTTAATTGATTTTTTATTTTTTATCATTTTCATAATGTTTTTTAATATTTTGGTGTAATTCCCATATTATAGAATATAAACGAATAAATATCAACAGCTTCGTCAATTTGCTTTGATGTTGGTTTACCTGCGCCATGTCCTGCTTTAGTTTCAATTCTTATTAACACAGGGTTTTGACCTTTATACATTTCTTGCAAAGTTGCAATATACTTAAAAGAATGTGCTGGAACTACTCGGTCGTCGTGGTCGGCAGTTGTAACCATAATTGCTGGATATTCAATATTCTGTTTTATGTTATGAATTGGCGAATACTTATAAATATATTCGAATTGTTCTTTATTTTCACTACTTCCATAATCTGTTACCCAATTCCATCCAATTGTAAACTTATGAAAACGAAGCATATCCATAACGCCAACAGCAGGTAATGCAACTTTAAAAAGGTCGGCACGTTGATTTGCAACAGTTCCAATTAATAAACCACCATTAGAACCACCTTGAACAGCTAAAAATTTTGAGGATGTATATTTTTCTTTTATCAAATACTCGGCTGCAGCAATAAAATCGTCGAATACATTTTGTTTATTTAATTTAGTGCCTGCTAAATGCCATTCTTCGCCATACTCTCCGCCTCCACGCAAATTTGCAACAGCATACACTCCCCCATTTTCGAGCCATAAAATTCTACTTGCACTAAAACTTGGTGTTAAGCTAATGTTAAATCCGCCATAAGCATATAATAATGCAGGATTTGTTCCATCAAATTTAATTCCTTTTTTATGTACAATAAACATTGGAATTTTAGTACCATCTTTACTCGGATAAAAAACTTGTTTTACTTCGTAAATATTTCCATCGAAATCAATTTTTGGTTTAAAATATTCTTTACTTGCTCCTGTTTTTGAATGATATAAAAATACAGTTGTCGGATAATTATAAGAAGTAAAATCGTAAAAGCCAATACTATCATTTTTATCTGAATTAAAAGAATTTAGAGTTCCAATTGAAGGCAAGTTAACATTATTCAAAAATTTACCGGAATAATCATAAACTTTCAATTCAGAATGAGCATCTTTCATATATAAAGCAACAATAGTTTTATTGCAAAATGATACAGAAGAAAGAACATTATTTGTTTCGGGCAAAACATCAATTGCTTTTAAAATATCGGGGTTTGAGAAATTTACTTTTATTAGTTTATATTTTTTTGCATTAAAATTTGTTCTAATATATAAGTCGTTGTCAATATTTTCAATTATACTAAATTGATTTTCAAAGGTTGAAATTAGAGTAACAATTTTTGAATCTTTTATTGACAAATCTTTTAAATACAAAGCATTACCCATTGAGCCGGCATTTTCTTCGTAAATACATAAAAACTTTTGGTCGTCGGTAACGGATGCGAAATAGTTACGAAGTGGCTCATTTTTATTTTCAAAAATTATTGTATCGGTACTTTGTTCGGTACCTAACTTATGATAAAATAATTTGTGGTATTCATTTTTTTGTGATAATTCTTTTCCTTTTCTAGTTGGCTCATAGCCACTATAATAAATTCCATTTTTAAACCATCCAATATTCGAAAATTTAACCCAGTTTAAATGGTCGTCAAGTAATTTTCCTGTTTCGATATTTAAAAAATAAATTTCGTTCCAGTCCGAACCTCCACGCGCAACAGCATAAGCAAGAATTTTTCCATCCTGAGAAATATCCATTGATGCAAGCGAAACCGTTCCATCATCGGAAAGTTTGTTTGCGTCAAGTAAAATTCGTCCCGTATCAGTTGGGGTACTCATTATATATAAAATACTTTGGTTTTGTAAACCATTATTTTTATAACAGAAATATTTTCCTCCTCTTTTAAACGGAGACGATTGTTTAGGAAAATTAAATAAAGATGTAAGCCGTTCTTTCATTTTTTGACGAAATGGAATTTTATTCAAATAACCGAACGTTACTTTATTTTCTGCTTTTACCCATTCGGCAACATCAGCAGCGGTATCGTTTTCGAGCCAGCGATATGGGTCAGGAACTAAAGTTCCAAAATAGTTATCAACAGTATCACACTTTTTTGAAACAGGATAATTTATTTTTTGAGCACTAAGTACAACATTTGACACAAACATAATAGTAATAATATACAGAACTTTATAAATTCTCATAACAATAAATTTAATTGTTTCAAAAATATAAAAATAAAATAAAACAAAGCAACTTAAATTTATTTTTATACGTCATGTCATTATATTTATAAATTTATTACTTTTACTAAAAAATAATACTAAGTATGAAAAAAATAATTTTTACATTATTGTTTGTAACATTATCGGTAACAATATTTGCTCAAAAAGTTCAAAAAATTTCATTAACAAATTCAACTGATGAGTTTACAATTTTACAAAACGAACCGTTAAAATTTAGTTTTAATACTTCTATTTCGACAGTTAAAGCTAAAGAAATTTTTACAAAACATGGAAATTTTAATCAATTATTTGCAGAAAGCTATGTAAACGATGGCGAAATAGGAAGTCCATCACTTCCAACTTTAAAAAGATTAATTGAAATACCTTATAATGCTAATATTAAGGTAAATATAATTAGCTATGACGAAGAAATAATTTCGTTAAACAATTTAGGATTTAGTAATAAAATTATTCCACAACAACCTTCCGTAAGAAAAGACCAGGATGTTGATAAACTTCCATTTCATTTTAATGAGCAAGTATATTTAACAAATGATTTTATTGAAAGTCCAATTGCAGAAATTCAGAATGCAGGCATCATGCGTGGTGTAAATATTGGCAGGCTTGTTATTCGTCCAATACAATATAATCCTGTTCAAAACGAAATTCGTATTTTAAAAAATATTGTAGTTGAAGTGAATTTTGAAAATGCCGACATTGCAATAACTAACACAATGAAAGCAAAATATTATTCTCCGTTGTTTCAAAATACGTACAAAATGTTATCGAACTATAAACCCAACACAAATAAGGATGCAATAACAACTTATCCTGTAAAATATGTAATAGTTTCTCCTCCTGCTTTTCAATCAACTTTACAGCCATTTGTGCAATGGAAAACAAAAAAAGGATTTAAGGTTGTTGAAGCTTATACTAATAATCCATTGGTTGGTTCAACTACAACATCTATAAAAAATTATTTACAAGGTCTTTATAATGCGGGAACACCAAGCGATCCTGCACCATCCTTTGTCTTATTTGTAGGAGATGTTGCTCAAATACCAGCATTTGCAGGAACAACAGGAAGTCATGTAACTGATTTATATTATTGTGAATACACCGGAGATAAAATTCCTGAATGTTATTATGGCAGATTTTCGGCAACAACTATTGGAGAATTAACACCACAAATTGATAAAACACTTGAATACGAACAATACCTGATGCCTGATCCTTCATTCCTTAACGAAGTTGTTATGATTGCCGGACAGGACGCAACCTATGGTCCTTTGCATGGCGATGGACAAATAAATTATGGAACTTCTACTTACTTCAACCCTTTGCACAATTTAAATTCACACACCTATTTATATGCAATTTCCGGATCGAGTGCAGCTGCTATAATTTCCAATGTTAGTTCCGGTTGTTCTTTCGCAAATTATACTGCACATGGAAGCTCTGATGGTTGGGCTGATCCGGAATTCAGTATTTCAGACATCTCTACACTTTCTAATGCTAACAAATATCCTTTGATGGTAGGCAATTGTTGTCTTACCAATAAATTTGATGACCCTGTTTGTTTTGGCGAAGCTTTGCTCAGAGCCAGTAATAAAGGTGCTTTAGGATATATTGGCGGTTCCAATAGTACTTATTGGGATGAAGATTATTGGTGGGGAGTAGGCAACAAAACAGTAGTGGTTAATCCGATTTATTCGGCTACTAATCTTGGTTCTTATGACAAAACATTTCATGATCATGGAGAAATTTCAGCCGATTGGTTTGAAACGCAAGGACAAATGATTTCGGCAGGAAATCTTGCAGTTACTCAAAGTGGAAGTTCTTATGTTGATTACTATTGGGAAATTTATCATTTAATGGGCGACCCATCGCTTATGCCATATCTTGGTATTCCAACAGCATTATCACCAGTAACATATCAAAATTCAGTTCCATTTGGACCAACAACAGTAACTGTAATAACCGAACCATACTCTTATGTGGGGTTATCATTAAATAATGTTTGGATTGATGCACAATATACAGGTGCTTCGGGAATAGTTAATCTTGATATTTCAACAATTGCAAGTCCTTGTACTTTAGATGTAGTAATTACTAAACAAAATCGCCAGCCTCATATTGGAACAATTTTAATGGTTCCTAACAATACTCCTTATGTTGTTTATCAAAGCAATGTAATACACGATTCGGGTATAGCTGTAAATGGAATTGTTGAATACAGCGAAAATGTTAATTTAGATGTAACACTAAAAAATGTTGGGAGCATAAATGCAACAAATATAAATTCAACATTAAGCACAACAAATTCCGATATTACAATAACAGATAACACAGAAGCTTATGGAAATATTAATGCAAATTCAAGTGCAACACAAAATAATGCTTTTGCTTTTAATGTTGCAAATGTAATTACCGACCAGCAATTTGCACAATTTACAATTACTGCTACCGATGGTGGTTCCGGAACTTGGCAAACAAATTTCAATATATTATTGAATGCACCTGTTTTACAAGCTACAACCATTACAGTTAATGATGCAACGGGAAATGGGAATGGAAGATTAGACCCAGGCGAGTCTGTAACAATTAATGTTACAACAATAAATAGTGGTCATGCCATTTCTCCGTCTGCTGTAGGAACACTTAACTTAAACAGCGGAATGGTTACAATACCAGGAAATACAAGTAATTTTGGTGTTATTAATGCATCCGGAAACGCTATTGCATCTTTTACGGTGAATGTAGATGCTGGTGCAATACTTGGCTCTTATGCTAATTTCACATTTAATGTAAATGCCGGAGGATATACAGCAACAAAAACTTTTTCGTTACCCATTGGGTTGGCTGTTGAAGATTTTGAAACAAATACTTTTACTCAAAATCCCTGGGATACAACACATTTTGGAGACGCACCATGGACAATTATTAACAGCGGAAACATATACGAAGGAAATTTTACAGCGCGTTCAGGTGTTATTTCTGATAATAAAACATCTGAATTAACAATACAAATTACAGTAATGTCGGCTGACACACTTTCGTTCTACAAAAAAGTTTCCAGCGAGTTGGATTATGACTTTTTAAGATTTTATGTTGATGGTTCTCCTTATGGCGAATGGAGCGGTGAAGTTGACTGGAGCCGCGAAGCATATATGCTCACAACCGGCTTGCATACAATAAAATGGATTTATTCAAAAGATATATATTGGATTGGGGGCTCTGATGCTGCATGGGTTGACTTTATTATTTTCCCTTCAATGAATATAACTCAAATTAAACCTGAAACAAATAACAATTTGCAGTATTTCACTGCATATCCAAACCCATTTAAATCGGAATCTTTAATTATGTTTAATGTTACTAATTCTGAAAGTGTAAATATATCTTTATTGAACACTTTAGGAGAAACAGTAAAAGTAATTTTACCAACTCAAAAAGTTACAGAGGGAACACATCAAATTCAGTTGTCGGATAACGGATTATCAGCCGGAATTTATTTCTGTAAATTGAATACAGGTTCATATAATAAAACAATAAAAGTTATTATAACAAAATAAATAATTATGAAAAATTTAATGTTATTTAGTGTTTTGTCTATAAAGTCAAGAGTCTGGAATATAAAGTTCGATAACAAGGCTTGCGAAGTTTTGAAAATCAAGGAGTTTACTAATGTAAATGACTGTTTTCAAAACGAGCATAACGCCGTTAGCGGACTTTATAGACTGACTCTATTTAATCTTTGGCTGATAGTATCATTATCGGCTTCTGTTGCTTTTGGGCAACAACATTCATGGGTAAAAATTGGAGATTCCGGAAAAACAACGTCAGAAATTAAACTTGTTTCTTCATCAAATACAGAAACTGAAATAAGTTTTAATTTGAATGCTTATGAACTCAAACCCGTTTTAACAAATAACGGAAGTGCGGTTGTTGTTGACGCACCCGATGCAGCAAGGATTTTAAAAACCGGTGCACCGGATTTGCCATGTTTTGCTACATCAATTATTATTCCTGATAAAAATGAAATGGAAGTTGAAATAATTAATTCAAAATTTATTGAATTAAACAACATTTCTGTTGCACCATCTAAAGGTAATTTGTTACGAACTATTGACCCTTCAACAATTCCATATACTTTTGGTAATGAATATCAACAAAATGAATTTTATCCTTCAAAATTAACTTATTTAAGAGAACCTTATATTTTCAGAGATTACAGAGGAGTTGCAGTTGTTATTCAACCATTTGAATACAACCCCGTTACTAAAGTTTTAAGAATTTATACCGAAATAACTTTAAAAGTTAGAACAATTAAGAAAGAAGGTATAAACCAATTTGTCAGAACAAATAACAATAAAATAGATAAAGAATATAACAATATTTATCGTTCTCACTTTTTAAACTATCAGCAAACAAAATATACACCTATTGACGAACTCCCCGGCAATATGTTAATTATTTCGTACCCATCGTTTATGGCAGCAATGCAACCACTTGTTGATTGGAAAATTTTAAAAGGTTTACCTTGCGAAATGGTTAGTGTTGCTACAATTGGGAATACTGCAACAGCAATAAAAAACTATGTAACAAATTACTATAACACAAATGGATTAACATTTTTATTGTTGGTTGGCGATTTTGCTCAGGTTACATCTGCAATTACAACCGATGGCTCAGATGGAGCAATGGATATTGATTACGCATATATTTCAGGAAGCGACCATTATCCTGAATTTTTAGTTGGTCGTTTCTCTGCCGAAACTGTTGCTGATGTTCAAACACAAGTGCAAAGAAGTGTTTTCTACGAAAAAACTCCTTTAGCCGGAACATGGTATTCAAAAAACTTGGGAATCGGCTCTGACCAAGGTCCCGGCGATGATGGCGAATTAGATTATGAACACATTAGGGCTATACAAACAGCTTTATTAGGATTTACTTATGATACATCTTTTGAATTATTTGACGGTAGTCAAGGCGGACTTGATGCTGCCGGCAATCCAGTTCCTGCTGATGTTTCAACTGTAGTAAACCCCGGCGTTGGAGTTATTACCTATTGCGGACATGGTTCCGATTATTCATGGGGAACAACAGGATTTTCTAATACTGAAGCTGCCGCATTGTTAAATGTTAATAAACTTCCTTTTATTTTTTCTGTAGCTTGCGTTGTTGGTCATTTTAATGCAGGAACTTGCTTTTGCGAAGCATGGATGAGAGCAAAACAAACAGGTGGACCAACAGGAGCTATTGGAATTTTTGGTTCAACAATTAATCAATCGTGGGACCCGCCTATGGAAGCCGAAGACGAAATGATAGACATTCTTACCGAAACTTATGCAAGTAATATTAAACGCACTTATGCAGGGATTTGCGAAAACGGCTGTATGAAAATGAACGACACTTATTCAGATTTCGCAATGACTGACACGTGGACAATTTTTGGCGACCCAAGTTTGATGGTTAGAACAACCGACCCAATGAGCATGACAGTTTCACATTTGCCTACTTTATTTGCCGGATTAAATACTTTTCAGGTAAACTGTGATGTAGAAGGTGCTTATGTTGCAATTACCGAAAGTAATCAAATACTTGGAACAGGTTATGTTTCAGGAGGCATTGCTAATATAACATTAAACCCCGCTCCTACTTCTGTTGGACAAATAATTAATGTTTGCGTTACTGCATTTAATTACGTACCATACATTGGAACATTTACAGTTGTAAATAATACTGCTCCTTATATTGTATATGATAGTAATGTAATTCATGATTCAGGTGTCAGCATAAATGGCAATGTTGAATACAGCGAAAATGTCAGTCTGGATTTAACATTAAAAAATGTTGGTTCGGTTGATGCAACAAATGTTACAGCAATTATAAGTACAACAAATTCTGATATAACAATTACCGATAATTCCGGAAGTTATGGGAATATTATTGCAAGTACAACTTCAACACAAAATAATGCTTTTGCTTTTAATGTTGCAAATGTAATTACCGACCAGCAAAATGCAGCATTTACAATAACTTCTACAGATGGTTCGATGAATTCGTGGCAATCGAATTTTAACATTATGCTTAATGCTCCGGTTTTACAAGCC
>Ga0209211_10002128_pt1 | contig 35006 bp, 38 predicted proteins | sample RifGroA2_FD_183992 | JGI IMG/M metagenome (GOLD analysis project Ga0209211, IMG submission 183992) | Groundwater microbial communities from Rifle, Colorado, USA - Groundwater A2 (SPAdes) (version 2) | ecosystem: Environmental > Aquatic > Deep subsurface > Groundwater | place: Rifle, Colorado... | reverse complement strand
AAGTTAGGTGTTAACGAAGATGCTTTGAAAGCTGCAATGAAGGCCGAAGAAGGAAAAAGACCTAATATGCAAGAGGCGGCAACTACTTTGGGAGTTTCCGTTGACGAACTAAGGGCGGCCCTAGGATTTGGTGAGGGTTTCGGTGGACGAGGGTCTATGATCAATTCCCAACCTACGCAAAAAGCTCTACAAGAAAGTGTAAAAGTCGAACAATAATTATTATAATATAGCATATATGGGGCTATTAATTGTGGGGGATGACAAAAAAATCTCGCGAGCGGTTAAGTTGGGGTTCGAGTTGGAAGGCTTCGCCGTGGACATAGCAGAAACTGGAACTTATGGCTATGACATGGCCAGCACAACCCCATATGACGCCATAATCCTTGATGTAATGCTGCCAGAAATGGACGGACTGAAAGTCTGTAGAAAACTCACCTGCGGCAGTCTTGTGATCAACACCCAAACGTATGAAGTAACTAGGTCAGACACACCTATCACCTTAACAAAAAGGGAGTTCTCACTCCTGGAATACCTTGTCAAAAACAAAAACAAGCTGGTCAAGAAGGAAGAAATTATAAACCACGTGTAACTGAACGGACTTCAGAAATTGGGCTTAGAATGGCGTTAGGGGCAAAGAGCAAAACAATTATTATGCAGTTTTTAACTGAGGCGATAGTGTTAACTATAATTGGCGGCATGCTGGGCGTCATACTTGGCGTCGGTGCATCGCTCGCACTAACAAAAGTCATGTCTCTACCAACGACTATAGCCTATGAATCTATTGGCCTAGCTGTTTTCGTCTCATGTCTTATAGGTATAGTCTTCGGCTGGTATCCCGCCTATAAAGCCTCCAAGCTTCAGCCGATAGAAGCGCTAAGATACGAGTAGCGAGACGTGGTAGAATCGGAGAGTGACGAAACCCAATCCCACCACCATAGTACTTAGCATCTTATGCATACTGCTTCTTGCCACGACAGTAGTGCTTTTTCTCCGAAAAGATGGGGATACGTGGGTCTGCAACGGCATAGAGTGGGTTAAGCATGGCAACCCGTCGGCACTAAAACCCGCGCAACCTTGCGGGGAGGGGGTAGCTACAAGCCCCACTATCAATCCAGTAAAATACACCGAATTTCCAATTAACAACTATAGCTCAAGCACGACGGAAATAGATATCTCATACAACAACATTAAAAGCCTGCCATCTCAAATAGATAGATTTACAAATCTGCAGGTATTTATCCTTAAAGGCAACAAGCTTAACTCACTTCCTGCTGAAATTGGCAAACTTAGTAAGCTAACCATACTTGACGCCAGCGATAATGATATTACCGACATACCTGCCGAAATCGGCAATTTATCGAACTTAAAAACTTTGGACCTTTCTGGCAATGACATTGACGAGTTCCCCAACGAAATGATTAAGCTGACTAATTTAGAGGTACTGAATCTTACCGGCAATCCGGTTAAGCCGGACCATCTAAAAAGACTTGAAGAAAATCTCCCTACAACTAAAATAGTTAGGTAATGAAACACAAGCCTGCCGGTAAAGTTATCTCCATAGCAGTTTTACTAACCGCACTAGGCGGCATGTACTTTATTGCAAAAAACCTAAAAAATTTTGAAGCGCTTGTTGTTAGTGCCGGATTATTTGGCCCAGTAGTGGCTGTTTCTTTGTATGCGGTTTTTGCGCCAACCCCCATTGCCACCGACCCAATAACATTAACCAGCGGTGCACTTTTTGGCCCGTTTGTGGGCACACTAATAGGGTGGGCGGGCAACAACCTTGCGGCTCTGGTTGAATACGTTATCGGCAGAAGAATAAGCGAAAGTATAGATTACGAAGTTTACAGAAAAAAACTGCCGCTAGGTATAGGCAAACTACCCATAGATTCGCCGGTACTGCTTATTTTTGGCAGAATGATACCGTTTTACGGCAGCAAGGTAATTAGCCTTATGGCAGGAATGTACGGAGTTTCAATCAAAAGATATATTTGGACATCCGCAGTGGTAAACCTTACAGGTTCGGCACTACTTTCTTACGGGGGGCATCGCCTGTTTACACTACTTAAAATGCTCGTTATAGTCGACTAATTCTTTGGGCAGAGGATCCCTGGAATCGGGAAAGAAGTTATAATTAAAAACAACTTCTTCGTCCTTATCGATACGGCTTATGGCACTAATAATTATCAACATGTTTTTAAAATCAAAAGTGTATTTTGAATTGGGCTCGTATGAGTGGTTCACAACACTGCAGTAGCCTAAAACAATGCCGTGGTATCTTGCAGAATACGCAAAGTAATATTTCCAGAAAGTGGTTTTTTCTAGATTAGGTTCTTCTTTTACATCAACCGGAATAATTGGACATATATTAATGATCTCTCGCGACTCAATTAGTCTGTCGGCAAGCATGCCTCGGATACCTAATTTCTTTGACATGCCGGTATGAAATAATGGCTGAATAGCCCCTTTAAGTCTTGTTGAAATCGCGTATGTAAATTCACTGCCCGTCGCATTTAGTGTCAGTCTTTCTCCCTTGGCAATATTTCTGTTAGAGACAATTTTGATCGATGCTGTACTCTTATCTACAACAACAGCACAATTACCATTTTGAGACTTTGAAAAAAATACCGCGTAACCATAGGGAAAACAAAGATTGTCTGTATCCCAATCAAATAAACAATCTTTTAACGGTGTGCTACAAAGAAAAGTCTGCTGCGGTTTAGGAATATATATTACAGGAGAATCGTCCAGCACACGGCCTTTACGAATAGCCTCCGCGGCAACAACGCTATCCAAAATACCTAAGTCATTTGCTGATCCAAAAGTAAAGGCTAATTTCATAAGTAAAGGCTAATTTCATATTTCCTAAGCAATCGTAAAATGATATAACTTTGTAGGCAAAAAGTATATTGTAGGCAAAAAGTATATTGGAAACAAAATGTATAGACTAAATACCAGCAACTTGAATAAGTATAAAATCGTAATGCTGTCCGACTATGTAGATCCCGCTACATACACCCAAGAGGAACTTACCAAGGAGAAAGCTTTTATTAACGCGATTCGGGGACAAATTGGCAAATATAGCATTCCTATAGATTATATTGAAGTGAAAACATTGCGCGACATACAAACTGCGTTAGCAAAATACAACAAGCAAAAAACCGTCATTTTCAACTGGTGCGAAACGCTAGACGGCACAGACACCGAGGCAACGGACGTAACGAAGTATCTTGAAAAGAAACACTTTATATTTAGCGGAGCAAACTCAAGTTGTTTAGCACTAACTCAACAAAAAGACAAAACATATGATACCTTACGCCAGAGCGGCATTAGCGTTCCCGCATATCAACTTCTAACCAATATGCAGGACGTAAAAAAAGCGGCTATAAACTTTCCTTTAATACTTAAGCTTAACGCTTTTCATTCCTCGGTAGGGATAACTATGGCTAACATTGTTACTAACCGCAAGCAGCTCCTCCAACAAACACACAAACTACTAGCTAACTATCAAACAACCGTTATGGCTCAAGAATTTATTGATGGACCTGAATACACAGTTGCAGTTTGGGGCAACTATCCAAACGAACAGGCACTAATGATATACAAAGACAAATACGCTGATACCAAAGGCTGTATAGTCAATACAAACAACGCCAAATTTGATGAAAAGTCTGAAGATGCAAAAAATGTTACGTTTATAAAAATAAATCCGGAAAATCACAATAAAACTATTGAAAAAATTATAAAATACGTGTTAAATTCATATCGTACATTAGGTTTTAGAGATTACGGTAGATTTGAAGTTAGAGTTAGTAAAAAAGGCTGCTACGTTATTGACTGTAACCCAAATCCTTGGCTAGGTATTGACGGAATTTTTATAGCCGGTGCAAAAAAATATGGGTATAATTATGGAGAAATGATTATGCAAATTTGTGATTTTGCAATCGAAAGACAAGAAAAGTATGAATGATTTATTACTTCCAAAAAACCATTTCGGTAATGGCAACGGCCATAAATCTGTAAGCATTAGCCGGGCAGCGATTATATACAGCTATGCCGAAAGGGGGTTTTTCCCTACCGAGGAGCTGTACATTACAGAAAAAAATGCGCGCGATGATGCAGTTTGCATAGCAAGAGAGCTGGAAAAAATGGGCGTGCAGGCTACATTGATCCCATCGAACGATTCAATCATCGACGAGTTGGGTAAAACAAAACCGGAAATAGTTTTTAACTTAGTCGACTCCATTAAAGGCAACGAATATCTCTCGGCGACAATCCCCGGTATCTTGGACATGCTGGATATACCGTTTACCGGTGCGGGTCTTTTGGGTTTAGCAATCTGCTACAACAAGTTTCTAACAAAAAAACTCCTGCAAAGCGCGGGCATCCCAACCCCTAACTTTCAGCTTTTTCACACTCCGCTGGACATACTAAACGTTGAGCTTCGCTATCCGCTTATCTCTAAGCTAAACGAAATTCACGGAGCCGTAGAGATTAATGCAACCGCTGTGGCCGAAAATGAAAAACAATTAAGGGAACGGCTTACTTACTTAATCAAAACCTACGACCAGCCCGTGCTGGTGGAGGAGTTCATTGTTGGCAGAGAAATCACTGCGTATGTGCTGCAAGGCAATGTTACAAAAATTTACCTTGGCGAAAAAGTTTTTAACAAGCCCGATGAAAAATACGTATTTGCTACCTTTAATGACCAGTGGTCAGAAGATACACCGGCAGATAAAGCGCTATGGCCATTTTATTACGCTAAATATGAAGACAGCTTCCTTAAAGATTATGTGCGAAAAGCCTTTGATATAACGGATATGCTGGATTACGCAAAGTTTGACATTAGAATGGATGCATCAGGCAGGTACTACTTTATTGACTCTAATGCTAACCCGGATTTTGGGCCCAAAGAACTACAAACAGGCATGGGCTATATAATAGAGGATTTATACGGGGTGTCGTTTCAAGACATTCTGCGCAGACTTATCAACAACACTATAGGAAATGCGCAAAGTGAAGAAGTAGTGGAAGAAAGAGTTAATGGCAAAGCTGTAGTTAATCAGCAGCAAGTTTAGAGAACTAAATCCTCAAAACTGTCTTCACTGTCTTTGACGTCAAAAAACGAGTCTAACTCATCTTTGGCATCCTCCTGAACAACGGGCGAAGAACCTGCAGGCTTCTTTTGACTAACTCCAGGTAAATTCGCTGGGCTTGATACTACCTGGCCAAAAGAAAATATAATCACAAAAGACAAAGCAATAAGCAGAGTCGCAAAAATTATAACTAATAGCTTTACATTGCCGGTCTTCATTAATCTTCCTCCGTTTTGTCAACTTTACCTTTAAGCTGCTCTCTCAAAGCTTTAATATGCGCTTTAACATTGTCTCTGTAGTAATCCCGGATTTCGTCGCCCTTTGCCTTAACAACCCTCCACTGATCCCTTACGGCTTGGACTTTGGAAACAAAGTCCCCTTCATACCTAAGACATGGAAGGTCCTTAGTTTCGTCAAACAAAGTCATAAATTTGGTTAACTCGCTTTCATATTCGGATGCCAAAGCCGAAAGCTTTGAGTAGTCACTTTCCAGCACCTCGGTATCCAAGCCTTGCTCTTTGTAAAAAGCGATCCTTGAGTTCAACGCCTCCAAACCCTTTTTGAGATGCGCAAGCCTTTGGATTTTTATGTTGTAGTAACCCTCATACCTCTCCCCTACCCTACTTCTAACTCGCGCACACACTTCCTCCCTTTTAGCTTCTAATCTCTCCTGCAGTTTTTCTTTAATAGTGTCGACTTTAAATTTCTCCTTCCAGCCCTCTGCCGACTGCATCCATTCATCAGCGGCAGGCGGGGCCGCATAAGCTGAATTAACTTTTACAAAGGTAAACAAAGAGAAAAACGGTAGGGCTAGAATAAGATACGTTCTTGGCATTCTTTAATGATACTTGCCTGCGGTTAACAAGTCAAACCGTTTAGGTGAGTTCCCGCACACCCCCAAAAGCTATCCTATCTTTAACAAGGTCTTTAGAGAGCAAAATGCTCGCCGGACCCAAAACAAAATTGCCCCACTTAGCGTTTATAGCGTCAACAGCATCTGCCAGTTTGTAGTTTTTCTCTTCCACGCCAAAAAGATCGGGTTGAAAAGTATCGGTTTTAATAAGTCCAAAGCAAAAAACCGTCAAAGTGTGGACGGGTTCTTTGTACGGAGCTAAACCCAGTAGCTTAAAAGCCGAAGTAAAAAAGTCTCCGGGTTTGTAAATAAAGTCTGCGTATAGCCGGGTTTTATGCCAAAAGTTTCCGGTTTTGTACCGCACGGCGACACCAACACCTCTAGCCTTAAAACCCGAAGTATGAAGTCTAAAACACATTTTTTCCGTAAGTTTTTGAAGAATAGGCAAAAGGTCTTCAAGCTTCCAAAAAGGCTTAGGCAAAGCATAGGAGTTGCCAAAACTTTTTCGGGCAAAGTCCACGGCGTCTATTTCCCAACCCCGCAATCTTAAGTACCAATAGTAACCACCAATAGAGTGAAAGGCGCGGATCAAGTCTGAAGCTTTGGCGTTGTAAAAATCCATAACCGTGTAAATGCCGCTCTCGGCGAGTCTGGCGGCGCTATTTGCCGCGATACCACAAAGGTCTTGAAGCTTAAGTCCCGCATAAATCTCTTTAAAATTGTAGGCGTGTATTTCATCCAGCCCATCCGGTTTGTGTAGAGCCGAGGCCGTTTTAGCTAAAAAGCGGTTTGGGGCGATACCTATAGAAACGGTGATGTAGTCGCCGATGGCATTTTTTATGTCACACTTAATTCTCTTGGCAACTTCATGCATACCAAGTTTAAACGCAGGACAGCCCTCTAAGTTTAGGGCAAATTCGTCAATGGATTTTGGGGAAAACTTCGGAGTATAGCAGTTTATAATTTCCCTAAATTGTAGATGAACACATCTGTACTTTGCCGGATCGGGTTCAAGAATAAGCAGATCCGGACACAGCAGCTTACCTTCTTGTACCCGCATGCCAGTTTTTACCCCCAAGCGCTTGGCCTCAATTGAAGAAGCTAAAATGCAACCACCCGGTGAATTGTATGCCGCCACGGCAATTGGCCTGCCGCGCAATTGCCTGTTGGCCTGCTGTTCAATAGTGGCAAAACACGAATTAAGGTCAATATGCATAAGTGTTGAAGCTTTAGTATTAAAGTCCATATGCGCTAATCGCAGGAAATTTCGTCCACCTCCCAAGCAAGGTTTTCGGTGTTTAAAACAAGTCTAAAAAAGGCCCCGGCCGAAGAAACGGAAAAAACATGATACAGTACTCGGCCAACTCTGTATGAGTGGTGCAAATCCACTTTTTGGACTTTTTTCAGCTCGCCTTCCCACTTAAATAGCGTGGGGTAAGCTTGGTTTTTCTTATGGTTATAGGTTAAATTCACAGATACAGGCATTTTGACTTTATCCAGCATACACCCGAATATAATACGAAGTGGGGCAGGCGTCAAGGGTGATCCCGTGGGCTGGGTGTGATTGGATTATGTTCTTGAGTAGGATCACGCAATAATCGCGCAGGTTATCGCGCAACGGATTTTGTTGTCGAAACGGGGTTAAAGCTACTTTCTCACTATATATACGGTGTTTGGACCAGAACCTTTTTTCTTCAAGACCTTTGCGTCTTCCAGTCTCTTTAGTTTATCTTGAGCAGTCCGTTTTGGCACACCCAATATGTCCGCCACATCTTCGCTGGTTATTTGTCCCATGGTTATTACAAAGTCTACGATTTGAATTTCGTCTTTGTCCAGTACATTTCTGGTTGATCCTACATCACCAACCACAGACAGATTCAACACCTGGTCTTTTACTCTCTTGGCTTCATCTAAAAAGCCTGCCACAAAATACTCCAACCAATTGGTTAAGTCCGCGTCTTGCCTGGTTTTATATGTGGCACCGGTTTGCAATGCTTCGTAGTACGCTTTGCGGTTTCGGTTGTAGTAGTCCTCCAGTACTAAAATCTTTTTAAAATCCCAGCCGGACAGATACAACTGCAACAAGGTTAACAACCTGCCAGTTCGTCCGTTGCCGTCTGTAAAGGGGTGAATAGTCTCAAACTGATAATGAAACAAGCCCGTCTTTAGAACCGGATGAATTTCTCCATTTCCTTTTAGCCACCCCACAAGCTCTGCCACTTTCTCCGGCACTTCGGTTGACTTTGGCGGGGTATAAGCAACCTCTTCTTCTTTATTCGGCAGAACATTAACCACATATACTTGCCCTGGTCTAAACATCCCCGCCTTTTCTTTTTCCACCAAACCGTTAATTATCACTTTATGCAGTCTTAATATAGCTTGTGTGGTTATCACTTCTCCCCTGCCAGCCAGCAGATCTACATCCCGTAAAGCCGCTAAATAGTTTCTTATTTCCAGTACCTGATTTTTTTCAGCGGGGACTTCTTTTCCTTCTGCTACCTGAGCTACTTGATGTTCTTTTAGGGTGTTGCCTTCAATCGAGGTTGACGAATGCACCATTTTTACCACTGCCGCCCGTCGTAAAAACATTTCTCTTTCCGGCAGCAGGGTTGACTTGGATACTAATGCTCTTATTTCGGCTATTTCAGTAAGTTGAGATACTATTTTGTTGGTGATTTTATATTTGGGAATGAACACATCTATATTGTATCACGCAATAATCGCGCGGAATATCGCGCAATGGTTTTTTAGACAAAATCACTTGTGATCTAGTATAATGATTAAACACTATGGAACCGGCCCAGGAAGTGCAAACACAAAACAAAAAGAACACAAACATCGCGGTATATGGCGCGCTTCTAGTAATTATAACCGGTCTTGGGGTCTATCTATATAACACTAAAATGTCGCCCCAAGAAGTCAGAGTACAAAATGCGCCAGCCCAAACCAGCGAGCAAACCCCAAAATCTGCAGAAGAAGCCGGAAGCGCAGTGAGAAGCTATATTATTACGGCAAGGAACTTTGAATTTGACGCCACGGAGTTAAAGGTAAAAAAAGGTGATACTGTGAAGGTGGTCCTTCATAACACCGAAGGCTCCCACGACTTCGTATTGGACGAGTTTAACGTTAGGGCAGAAGTTTTAGATGTTGGTGAATCCCAAGAAGTCGAGTTTATTGCGGATAAAATCGGTAAATTTGAGTACTACTGCAGTGTGGGCAGTCATAGAGCAATGGGAATGGTTGGCAAACTTATAGTGGAAGAGTAGCCGGTGACTTTAGTTCAAGCCTTAATTATGTCTATAGTGGAGGGTGTTACGGAGTTTCTCCCCGTATCGTCAACGGCACACCTTGTGCTGGCGTCCAAACTTATGGGCATCAGTCAGACTGGCTTTGTAAAATCGTTTGAGATCGCTATTCAGCTGGGAGCAATTTTAGCTGTAGTGGTTTTGTACTTTAAGGACTTGACCGCCAATTATCGGGTTTGGCCAAAAATTATCCTGGCTTTTGTACCCACTGCTGTGTTGGGCTTTATTTTCTACGGTTTTGTGAAATCGGTTTTGCTTGGCAATTCAGCGGTAACGTCTATTGCCCTGGCCGCTGGGGGACTACTTTTTATAGTTATTGAACGGGTTTGCGCTAAACTTGTACCTGCGCTAAACACCAACACCCACGGATTTTATCAGGAGCTGGCAAAGCTCCCTTCTCTAAAACTTTTAGGTATCGGGGTTATGCAAAGCGTGTCAATGATCCCGGGCGTATCAAGGTCGGCGGCAAGCATTGCCGGAGGCATGCTTGTGGGCCTAACCAAGCAAACAGCTATCAAGTTTTCTTTTATATTAGCCATACCTACAATGCTTGCCGCCACATCTTTAGATCTTTATAAGTCGGGCTTTATGTTCAACCCAAACGAATTAACAGTCCTCACAATAGGCTTTCTGGGCTCTTTTGGCTTTGCGCTTCTTGCCGTCAAAACCTTCACTGGCTATCTGCAAAAGCACTCTTTTGTGCTATTTGGTATTTACAGAATAACTATTGGACTGCTTTGGTTCTTTGTTTTAATGTAACTTGCAGTTATAATGTAGAAACACTTATGAAAGTCTACAAATTTGGTGCAGTTTGGTGCCCCGGTTGTCTTGTTATGAAGCCAAGGTGGAAAGAGATTGAAGCAGAAAACCCATGGCTGGAAACACGGTATTTTGACTATGATACAAGCAAGGAAATGGTAGATAAATTCAACATAGGCAAGGTATTGCCAGTCTTTGTTTTTCTGGACAAAAACAATAAGGAGATCACCCGGCTCATCGGCGAAGTGTCTAAAGATAGTATCATGAGAATAGTCCGGGATAACAAGGATCTCTAGGACCGTCCCCACTTATGCTAAAGCGCGTAGCCATTATAATCTGCTTGGTTGTTATCCCCTTACTTATTCAGCAGAAAACGTCTCTAGTCAAGCCAGCTTTGGCTCAAGCAATCCAAGAAAAAACCGTAACTGTTCATTTGTTTTGGGGTGAGGGCTGCCCGCACTGCGCAAAAGAAAAGCTCTTTTTAGAAAGTGTAAGGCAGAAGCTGCCATTTGTACAAATTCAAGAGTATGAAGTGTGGTACAACTCAAAAAACAGAGACCTGCTAAAAAAAGTGGGGGATGAGCTTGGGTTAACTATTTCCGGCGTACCTTTCACCGTAATAGGCAGTAACTATACAGTAGGCTACGCATCAGACGAGACTTCAGGTATTGAACTGCTAGGCTATATTAACTCTTGTGTAACACAAGGCTGCACAGATGTGGTAACAGAGGTCATCAGTCGTCCACCGTTGATCCCAACCCCCCAACCAACGGTTTCCCCCACACCAAAACCAGCCGAACCCAAAACCGAACCAAAAATACTTGATATCCCGCTATTTGGCCCCACCGATATTTCAAACATGTCTCTGCCGCTTTTAGCTATTGTTATAGGTACTTTAGACGGCTTTAACCCCTGCGCCATGTGGGCGCTGCTTTTTCTTATTAGTCTACTGGTGAACCTTAAAGATAAAAGGCGCATGTGGCTGCTCGGCGGAGCCTTTATTGTAGCGTCGGCGCTGGTTTATTTTATCTTTATGTCGGCCTGGCTAAATATTTTGCTCTTTATTGGCTTTATTGTGTGGGTTAGGGTGGCCATCGCCGCTTTTGCCGTAGCTGCAGGGGTGTTTAATCTTAATAAATACCGGCTGTACCAAACCGGCTGTATAGTTGAAGAAAGCGAGAGCCGCAAAAAGACTTTTGCCAAGCTAAAGAGCTTCACCACCAACAAAAACTTTGTTGTTGCGCTAGCGGGCATTATTGGTCTGGCTTTTGCCGTTAACATGCTGGAGCTAATGTGCTCCGCCGGATTCCCGGCCATTTTCACTCAAATACTGGCCCTAAACAATCTGCCAACCGTGGCTTACTATCTTTATATCCTAATATATATCTTCTTTTTCATGCTAGACGATATGATCGTATTTTTTATCGCAATGAAAACACTTGAGGTAACGGGCATTTCCACAAAGTATGTAAAGTATTCCCACCTGTTAGGCGGACTACTAATGGTTATTATTGGGCTTCTGCTTATTCTCAAACCCCAGTACCTAATGTTTAGCTTTTAGACTGCAGCTTTGCCTTAAGTTTCTCAACTAACGCAGTAATAGACCCTTTAAGTTCATGGTATATCGTTCCCACACCCAACACTGCAAAAACAAACATTGTTAGTATGGCAAGGATATCCTTTGTTGGTGTATCAGCCATAAAGCTAGTCTAGGTAGTTTTCAACCTTAACAGTTGCCTGTAGACTTGAGAACCAAGCACCTACTTCGTTACCGATTTTCTGGTCAGTTAAGGTCTTTCTGGCGGAGGCATTCTTCTCCTCCGGTGTTGCGCCGGTAATACTGTCACCAAGTGTGGTTACATATTGGGCAACTTCCTCGTCGGTAACGGTAACTTTAGGTCCAAACATTTTATTAACACCCACCTGCAGGTACATATCGCTTCTAAAGTCGGCTAAGGTTCTACCCTGTTGACTCAATATGGATTCCAGACTTTGTCCGCCAAGCTGCTTTTCAATGTTGGCCATTTCGGCGTCTATTTCCGCATCGGAAACGGTAATACCCGCTTTCTTTAGCTCATTTCTAACTATGTAAACGTCAATTAAGTCCTTTGCGGCGGTTTTGCCGTATCTGGTTTTGAGCATTTTATCCCACTCACCTCTTGGAATACCCACACCGTCAACCTTGGCTACATACATAATTTTATCTACTGGAGTTAGCAGGTTTTTATACCCACCGGCCATAAAGGCCTTAATGTTTGAAAAAAAGTAACCCACTAACACCCCAAGCGGAATTAATAAAATAAAAATTAGCGTTGGCAGCTTTTGCTTAACAGAAGCAGGAATCGGCAGTGAGATTTTTGGCAGTTTGATAAATGTAGGTAAATTCATAAGACCCTTTCTAAAATATGCCCAATTATAGCATTTTAGATAGGTAAGTAGATATGACACAAGAAAGAGGCAATTTTTCTTGTGTCGAGATAGATGCCCGGCGCTTTACTCGATGCGTGGGAACGCCCCGCGTAGAAGCGCTCGGATTACCATCACCACGGCCACGGCCAAAACCAACAGCAGGAGAGCCTCTCCCGCTCCGAGTGTTGGCTCCGCGGCTGCGCCAAACCCAGCGAGGGTCACCGCGTTCGGCGAGCAACCAGGCCAACTCAAGCTTTTCGTCGTGTCGAAATCGTTCTCGACACGATACGAGTTGGCCCCCGTCTGCGGCGTCGAGGACATTTCGTAGTGAACTGTCTTCGACTCCCCAGGTCCCAGTTGCACGTGGACAACTACCTGATCCCCAGTCGGATACCACGTTCCATCCCCAGGAACGTGATACGTCAAGTATAACTTGACGTCCTGGGTTACAGGCATCGGACCGTCGTTCACAAACTCGACGGTTCCGCCAACCCCGACGCCTGGTGCACACCACGCCCGAATCTCCGTCACGTGCAACCCGCCGTCGGGTTGCACTGGCTGCGCCGCGGCGGCGGGCGCGCCACACGAATTTGCCGCTACCACCGCGAGTAGCAGCACAAAAGCGATTGTGCCGAAAAATCTAACCATGGGTTTCCTCCGTACCTCGTAAACATCCTAGGCTTCTGTCCTCCAGCTCGCTTGCCAGAGTCATCCCTGCGTATTTTTGGGAAAAAGCCGTTGCCTCAGGACGGAACGCAGAAAAGAAAGATAATTGCTTATCCGCCCTTTCTGCGGCCCGCCCAATGAACTTACCTTGTCAAAGAACAAACCTCAATGCTGATTATAGCGTAATATCGGCAATATATCAAAACTATGGGGTAATGCGTAATTAGTTCCAAACCTGGAACCGGTTAATAAAGAACCGCTTTAGGACATCGGTCACAGCCAAGTAGATTGCCACGATAACTGCCAAAAAGATAAAATAGTCAAATCTAAGTGGTACAAACCCAAAAGTATGAGCAAACGGAGAAAAAATAAGCACTATTGCCGTTAGCACCACTACAATCGAAGAAATAACCAATGCCTTAGCTGGCTTAGACCTCCAAAACGGTGTCCTAGCCGTTCTGATAACAAAAATAATCAAAACCTGTGTTGTAAGCGACTCTAAAAACCAGCCGGTTTGAAAACCCCCGATACCGTAAGCAAACACCTTATACAATACAAAAAATGTAATAAAGTCAAAAAGCGAGCTAATAGGCCCAAAAAAAGTCATATACTTCCTAATAAAGCCAATATCCCATTTTCTTGGCTTGAGTAGAGACTCTTTATCCACCTGATCGGATGGAATAGTTATCTGGGAAAAATCATATAGCGTATTGTTTAGCAAAATTTGTACCGGAGTCATGGGCAAAAACGGCAAAAGCACAGAGGCCAAAGAAGCCGAAAACATATTGCCAAAATTTGAGCTAGTACCCATTAGGATATATTTGACAGTGTTATTAAAAGTGGTTCGACCTTCCATCACCCCATCGGCAATAACATCAAGGCCTTTCTTCATTAACACAACACCGGCTGCCTCTTTCGCCACGTCTGAAGCGCCTTCTACGCTGATCCCAACATCGGCCGCATGCAAAGCTGGGGCATCATTTACGCCGTCGCCTAAAAAGCCAACGGCGTGGCCCTGCGCTTTAAGCGCTGCAATAATCTTTAGCTTATCCTCGGGAGTAACTCTGGCAAAAACATTATTAGCGCAAACTAACTTTGCAAGTTCTTTACCTTGTGCCTGTTGAATTTGGCTACCCAAAACAACCCCTTTTATGCTAAGCCCCGCCTCCTGGCATAGCTTGATTGAAACAGTTTCGTTATCCCCGGTGAGCACTTTAAGATCAATATTGAGCTTTTCCAGTTTATCAAGCGCCTTTTTAGTATCTTTTTTTAACACATCCGAAAAGGCCAAAAGCCCTAGCACTTGCAGGCCGGTAGCGTCTTGCCAAGAGTAATTGGCCTTAATCTGGCTGACTATTTTTCCAGCTAGCAGAACCGTTCTGTGACCTTGTGCGGTATATCTCGCCTGCGTTTTGGCCAATATACTAACCTTATCAGTTGGACCCAAACACATGTTAAGAACGCTCTCGTAAACACCCTTAACCAGTAGCCACGTTTGACCTTGGTAATTTGCCACGGCAAACGACGCTTTTTTAGTATAGTCAAAAGGTTCACTATCTAAATAAGTTATGTTGCCCAAAGCCCCTGCTACACCATTTTTTCCCGCCCGTGCTTCTATTGCTCTATCTATGGGATTTTGAAAGTGTTTGGAGTGAGCCACTTTTGGAGCGCTTATATAAGCGTAGTTTAAAAGCTCTATACTCCTTTGGCCTGTTAGGTCAACATAGTCAATCAAATCTATTTTGCCCTCGGTAAGTGTGCCGGTTTTATCCGTGCATAGCACGTCCATATTCCCCAGATTTTCAATGGAAACTAGCCTTTTAACCACCACATGCTTTTTAAAAAGCCTGCCCGCTCCGTGTGAAAGGCTAAGCGTAACTACAACAGGCAGTAATTCCGGAGTTAGCCCTACAGCAATAGCCAAAGCAAACATTAGGCTGGTTAGCCAGTCCTTGCCTAAAGCAAAGTTAGCGCCAAATATACCAAGGGTAAGAATAATTATAACTTTTACTAATAAGTTGCCAAAGTTCCTAAGGCCGGTTTGAAAAGAGGTTTCAGGTTTTAAAAAGCTCAAACTTTTGGCGATCTTGCCGTATTTTGTAGCCCTGCCTATTTGAACAACTTCGCCAAAGCCCCTGCCCGCTTCTATGTTTGTACCCATATAAAGCATATCACCAACCTGTTTGGTTACGGGAAAACTTTCCCCGGTTAAGGCGCTTTCATTTACTTCCAGGTTTTCAGCTTCTACTAGACTTAAATCTGCGGGGATAACACTGCCGGTGGAAAGCAGCACAATATCCCCAACTGTTATGTGGCTAATTGGCAGCTCCTCAACCCTACCATCCCGCTTTACCAAAGCTTTAGGTGTAATACGCTTTAGCAGCGTGTCAACGGTTTTTTGCGCCGAATATTCGTTCCAAAACCCAAGAACGGAACTTAGCAATATCATGAAAAAGATATAAAGTGAGCTGGTTTTTTCGCCCAAAAAGAAGGAAGCAACTGTGCAGGTGATTAAGATGTATAGAAGGTAGTTGCCCCTAAACTGCCTAATAAAGATGCTAACGGCCGAAAGCCTCTGGGTATCCAGCACATTAGCGCCATATTTAGTAATGTTTTCCAAAGCCTGGGCGGCAGTTAAACCACGCTCTTGCTGGGCAGTCATAGCTAAAGTCATTATAACCCTCTGTTGCTATTAGGAGCTAATTTACTATAATATACGGGTTGCAACTCACGGGGGCGTAACTCAGTGGTAGAGTGACGGCCTTTTAAGCCGTTCGTCGAGGGTCCGATTCCCTCCGCCCTCACCAGTTACTATTCAAAATCAATCTCGGTCTCGGAGCGCATTAATCATTTAAATAACGGGTAATACGGTAAGAACCACGCAATAGTGCAAGAAGAAGCTATCAGGGAATTTACAAAACCCCGAGCTATTTAATTAACCTAAGCGAAACTGGATAGGTGTACGGCTTGCCATTTGAGGCTGACACCGCTCCAAGTATTGGGAACAGGATCTGCGCAACAAATAATACTGGATATAGCAAAAACCCTATTAGGACAAGTGAAAGAACTCCGGCAACAATCCAGGCTAGCACTAGTGTAATCCCAAAATTCAAAGCTTCTAACGCCTCCCTTGACGAAGCCGTGTTTTTATCTTTCTGAATTAACCAAATTATAAGAGGAACTATAAAACCCGAGAGCAAAACACCAACATGCGCAAAAATTGCCAAGGTCTTGTCGTCCATACTAACACTAGCAGCTGCAGGCTGTTGAGACGTATTTGGTTGTGTTGTTTGTTCCATGGTTTGATAATAACACAAGGTCAAGCCTTGTCAACAAGCCTACTTTTCCTCAATTACAGCCAAAGTAATAACAACCGGAGTAAGCGGGCGATCATTTGTATCAATTGGCGTCTTACCTACCGCTTCAACAACCTCCATACCAGATATCACTTTTCCAAACACTGTGTGCTTAGTATCCAGATAGCTGTTATCTACCAAGTTAATAAAAAACTGACTACCGTTTGTGTTAGGCCCGGAGTTAGCCATAGAAATAGTACCTTTGGCATTGGAATTCTCCCCGGTTAACTCATCGCTAAACTTATAGGCGGGGCCGCCCATACCGGTGCCTAGCGGGTCTCCGCCTTGAATCATAAAACCGCTAATAACTCGATGAAAAATAGTTTCGTTATAAAACCCAAGTCTGGCGAGATAAACAAAGTTATTCACGGTTTGTGGCTTAGCCGCCGCGTTCAAGGCAACGGTAATATCCCCCATACTAGTCTTTAAAGTCGCTGTGTAAGCTTTTGATGCGTCAATCATATCGGTAGGCGCGCCAATCTGGGTCTTTTGGGTGGCGGTTAACATTTCTGCATCCTCCTCTTTTGACAATTTTGTACCTGCCGGAATCGTTGGGATAATCTCCCCCGATACGCCAGTAAAGTTTCCTTCCGGACCTTTAGCTTCTTTATCTTTTGAGAAGCTAATACCTAATAACACGGCTCCTGCTAAAACAAACAAACCAATAACTATAAATTTCGTAACGGATTGATGTGAGCTAGTGCTTTCAGCCATTGCCTGATGATTTTAGCATAAAAACAAAAAGGCCGGATAGTTTCCTACCCGACCTAGTTGCGTTAATAGTCGAATTTAGTAGTTACCTCTGCTACAACTTAGTAGTTGCCCCTACTATATCCGCTTCTTCTGTCTCCGCCTCCGAAACCACCTCGCCTATCTCCACCGCCGCCAAAGTCTCTCCTTGGTCGTTCGGCCATAGGCCTGGCCTCGTTTACAACAAGATTCCTTCCTTCCACGTCTTTCCCATTTACTTCCGCAACAGCTGTTGGAGCCATTGCATCATCGACTTCGACAAAGCCGAAGCCTTTGCTTCTGCCGCTCATTCTATCAAAAATCACGGTAGCGCTAGCTGGATTATACGCTGAAAAAAGTTGCTTCAAGGCATCGTCATTATAACTATATGGCAAATTGCCTACGTATAACTTGATCATTTTTGCTTGTATCTTTTCACCGCCTTCAAGTTAATTTATTAACTTTTCTAAAATCTGGGAAAACGTTAAGGATTGGATACTTACTATTTCTTGCATTTTAGAGCACGGGCATTATACCACACCTACTGGCTACTTAAAAGCGGAGAGTAGACTGCTATCTAGCTTATGCACACCCCTAGTGCAAAGCGTAGCAACCACGCTCTGTACAGCGTCATTCTCAAACCTCTCATATACATAAGGGTCTTTACTGCCAAAATAACCCTCAATTGTAGCCTCCAAGAAAGCGGGGTAATTTCTTCTGATATAGCGTATAGATCTGTTGAAATATGGGGCTCCGGGTAGCAGCGCTCTATCGGGTCTAGTTATATAGATAAAATTTGAAATCTTTTCCGCAAGAAATTGCGTGTCAGTTAGCTTATTAAAGTCTTTGTGTAGAAACCTGGAATCCCCAATATCGTGGAGCATTACGCAACTCCCACCTTTTTCTACTTGTGTGTTGTCAAGTGTCGGAAACGGACATAAATAACTCTCATCATGCATTGTACGCAAGAAGTGGGCTCTCTTATTAATTATGAACCTAAAGATATCTAAGGAGTGAGCTTCAGTAGGACTGTATATGCACGAAACGTAATCGCGTGTTCTTTTGATCTTATCCGCGTTTGTTCCCAAAACCTCAAAACCCAGATAGCACCCGTCATACACGCTGTTGGGAAAAACCCCAATAGCTATAGGCACTTTCACGCACACGTCCGCAATGGGGTTATCAAATATCTTGCAAGTAAAGTAGAATTCCTTTAGCGCCTCACCAAAATCCATAGCACCGTACGCTTCCAAACCCACGCGCGCCCCATCTATGACTATAGTGGGCTGCTTATTCCATGGATCCTGACTAAGCTTGAGTAGTTTCCCAGCTCTATCCGCGTAGTAATACTCCGGACACACTCCAATACCGTCATATATCTTTCTTTCGGCCTTTTCAGAGAAATACACCCCTTTAAGCTGAACAGTGTCAACTCTGTAAGGGAAATTGCTTGTGTAGAAAGGTTTCCTAAGCGGCACATAAACACTCCGGTGGTCCCTTTTGCAGCGTCTATTTTTCCCCACAAGCCCCTTAATAATTGCCAAATCCTCCGCCGAGACATCTACAACCCGATTCGAAGCCATCAAGAAATGCCTTCCGGAACCGGTAGAAAGTGTGTTAACCAATAGATCGGCGGGTGGGTAATACTGCTTAGGCAAGCCGCATTCATTGATAACTAAATGAAAATCTAGAAATGCCATCTCGAGAGTTTACAACCTTTATGAGATAATTCAAGTATGATCATCCTGAAAAGCTGGCGGAAACAGCGTAAAGTCAAGGAGACACTGCTTGCAGGGGGTTTGTGTATATTACCAACTGACACCATTTACGGCATTCATTGCCGAGCTTTTGATAAGGAAGCCGTAGAAAGGGTTTACAAACTGAAAGGCAGAAATTATTCAAAACCATTCATTGTTTTGATTCCAGACATTTACGCATTACAAGCCTTTAACTTTTCGCATAGCTATTTGGATACGCTGAAAGAGAAAGCAGCGTCGCTCTGGCCGGGTCCTAATAGCATTGTGCTTCCCATAGAAAGTGGCGAATCTTTGGCATTTCGCATTCCAAACCACCCAGACTTGATAGCGTTAATGACAAAAACAGGCCCGCTGATTTCTACTTCCGTAAACCCATCCAACAAAGCACCTGCTGTAAGCATAGAGCAAGCCATGGCTTATTTTGGCGATAATATAAGTTTATATTTGGATGAAGGTAAACTAGCTAATCCACCGTCTAGTGTTTACAAATATGACCGCGAAACATTTGTACGGTTGAGATAGTTTAGACTGCTTTCTCTTCAACTGACTGCTCCGGCACAGAAGCGGTAAAAAGGCGCTCTTTTACTTTAGTAGCCTGCTTGCCAACCTTGCCTCTAAGATAATAGAGTTTAGCACGTCTTACTTTACCGGTCCTTTCCACAACAAGTCGCTCGATGTTAGGCGAGAACAAGGGAAAAATCCTCTCAACGCCCACCCCGTCCGCACCTATTTTTCTTACCGTAAATGTCTTTGAAACCCCCTCGCCGCGCTTTGCAATAACAATACCTTCAAACGGTTGAGTTCTTACTTTGTCACCTTCAATAATTCTATAATGAACGGTAACAGTGTCACCCGCTCTAAATTCTGGTATGGTATTTTTTTGAGCTTTAGTTTCCATAAAACCTGCCCATGGTACCAAATATTCAGGCCTATTACAACCTCTTGGCTAAATTTACCTGTCGGCCATTACATTCTCGCGCACCCGCACTTTTAGCTCGTTTTTCTCCATAGCTATATCAACGGCATCCCCCTCGGCAGCCTTGCCTGAAATTAGCATGTGTGAAAGCCTATCTTCCAGCTCTTTTTGAATAAATCTCTTTAACGGCCTTGCGCCAAATTCCTCGCTAAAGCCATTTTCCGCCAAATAGTCCATAACAGCCGAAGTAACGGTGGCAGCAATACCTTTCTCCGCTAGCAGCTTTTTGACTTTCTCCACCTCCAGTACAACGATCTTCCTAATGTCCTCTCTAGTAAGACTAGAAAAGACTACAATTTCATCAATCCGGTTGATAAACTCCGGCTTAAAAGTGTCTTTAAGTGAATCCCTGATTTTTCTTTCCATTTCATCCTGCTTAACCTCCTCCGGCCTGGCCGAACCAGTCTTGCCAAAACCAATATCTGATCTTTTTAGAAGTTCGCTGCCTACGTTGGAAGTCATAATAATGATGGCGTTTTTGAAGTCCACTACCCTACCCCTGCTATCTGTAAGTCTGCCGTCTTCCATAATCTGCAAAAGGGCATTAAAAACATCGGGGTGGGCCTTTTCTATTTCGTCAAGCAAGATAACGCTGTAGGGTTTCCTTCTTACTACCTCGGTAAGCTGACCGCCCTCGCCGTAGCCTACATAGCCGGGCGGTGCGCCAATCATTTTGCTAACGGTGTGCTTTTCCATGTATTCACTCATGTCCAGTCTAACAAGTGCAGACTCGTTGCCGTACAACACTTCGGCCAATGATTTTGCTAATTCGGTTTTGCCTACTCCTGTAGGCCCCATGAACAAAAACACGCCTATTGGCCGCTTCATATCCCTAAGCCCAGCTCTGGCTCGCCTAATTGCCGAACATACAATGCTCACAGCAGTTTTCTGGTTAACCATGCGATTGTGGATTAGCTCCTCCATATTTAACAGCCGCTCTTTTTCTGCCATTGAAACCTCTTCCACCGGAATGCCTGTCATACGAGCTACTACTCTGGCAATGGCCTCCTTACGGACGGTTGGAATCTCTTCCAGTTTAGTCTGCATCCAAATGTTTATCAGTTCCTGTTTCACCCGCTCTAGTTCTGCGATCCGTTGTTTGGCGGCCACAAGCTCCTCGTCCGATGTTATGCTTTTTTGAGCATCTCTGGCATCTTTTAACTGCTGTTCGACTAGTTTCAAATTCTCTGGCTCCTTTATTTGTGACAAACGGACTTGGGCACAGGCCTCGTCGATTACATCAATAGCCTTGTCGGGCCAAAATCTGTCCGATATGTACCGACCGGAAAGTTTAACTGCATACTCAAGCGCGATATCGTCAATTTTTACTTTGTGGTGCTGCTCGTATCTCTCCCTAAGGCCCTTTATAATTTCCAGTGTGTCTTCAGCAACAGGTTCTTTTACCAATACCGGCTGAAATCTTCTTTCCAGTGCGCCGTCGCGCTCAATATATTTTCTGTATTCGTCAAGAGTGGTGGCACCAACCAACTGCAACTCGCCTCGGGCCAAAGACGGTTTTAGGATGTTAGCAGCATCCATAGCCTCTGCACTGCCGCTGGCGCCGGCACCAACAACCTGGTGCAGTTCGTCAACAAACATAATTATCTGGCCTTGGGCTTTGATAACCTCATTGATAATATTTTTCAAGCGCTCCTCAAACATACCTCTATGGTTTGTCCCGGCAATAACTGCGGTAAGATCCAAAGCAAAAACCTTTTTGCCCCTTAAGGGCTCGGGCACCTGACCGTCAACAATCCGCTGGGCTAAACCTTCAACTATGGCTGTTTTACCAACACCGGGGTCACCAATTAGAACTGGATTGTTTTTTGTCCGCCTGCACAATATGTGAACTAATCTTTCAATCTCGTCTTTACGACCAATAACCGGATCCAACCGACCTGATTCTGCAAGCGCCGTTAAGTCTCTACCGAACTTGTCAAGAACCGAAGCGGAATTTGAGGATATTTGAGCCAGTTCATAATTGCATTGCTCACATAGCGCAAGGTAAACTTGCTTGCCGTCAATTATTTTATAAGCGGTAATTGTAGCGGGATTTTGCCCGCATCTTTGACAGATTACCATACTATTAACTTAACATACTTTTAGCACTTGCGCAACAGGTGTGCTAACAGGGCGGTTGCGCGTTGCACATCTCTTGTTACAGCAACAGAGCTTTTGCGTGCTCGATGCCTTCGGTGATCTGCGCTCGCAAAAGCTCTGCTGCTTCACAATTGGCTGGTCACGCGCAACCGCCCTGTTAGTGTTCCCAAACGTCACCAACAAACGGTTCGGATGCAATAGGCACATCTTTAATAATCAGCTCGCCCGCCCGCACCATTTCCTCAACTTGAATCTTTGCCCAGTCCTCCGCTTGATCTTCCCTAACCTCGCAAACAACTTCGTCATGCACTGTGTGCGTTACAAACCCGTCCACACCCTCTTTCTTTAACCGATCCTGCATAAAAACTAGCGCGTATTTTGTAACGTCCGCATTTGTTCCCTGTATCGGATGGTTCTTGGCCTCGCGTTGAATTTGCGAAATTTTTCTCTTATAGTCCGGATCGGTTGTCTCTGGCATGTGATACCATCTTTTTCTGCCCGCTGGCGTAACACTCCAGCCCCGACGCACTGCATCATCCCCCGCCCTGTTCAACCACTTCTTAATATCCGGGTAACTTCTAAAGTAAACGTCCATAAGCTCCCTGGCCTCGTCCATGCTTTTACCGATCTGTCTTGCCAACCCGCCCGGACCCATACCGTACACCAAACCAAAATTAATAATTTTTGCCGCTTGTCTTTGCTCGGGATATTTTTTCTTAAAGTCCGCCGAGTACTCAAGCCCCCACATCAGTGAAGCCGTCCGCGAGTGAATGTCGTAACCATTTCTTATGGTATCAACTAACATCTTGTCTTTAGAAAGTGAGGCTAGAATGCGCATTTCCATCGATGAATAGTCTGTAACCACCAGTTTATACCCCGCCGCAGGCTTGAAACATTTCCTAAACGGAGCTTCCTCGGAATTTCTTGGTATCTGCTGAAGATTGGGGTTAGCACACGCAAACCTGCCTGTTGCCGTTCCAAGTTGCATAAAATCCGGATGCAGTCGACCGGTCTTTTTGTTAACTTTTGCCAAAAGACTTTCGCCAAAAGCGCTGATCAATTTTTCGTAGGCCCTATAGTCCCTAAGTATTTTCGCTACCGGATGGTCAACACCAACCAAAATCTCATCACCGGTGGAAGGCACAATTACGCCGAGCTTGTTGTTAAAAAGATCCATCAACTGGGGCTGACTATTCATGTTTATTACTTCAGAATTCACACCAAAAAGATCCACCTGCGTGGCCTCATACAACGGTCTAATTGCATCCTGAAACTGCAAAGCAAAACCCACGCGTTTCTTGCGCAACTCGTCAATTATCTTGCGCCACATGTCCACATCAATATAGATGCCCTTTAACTCCATTTCTGCCACTACAACCGTCACCGCAAACTCCAGCTTAGCAATGTTTACCAAATTCTCCTCTTTTAGCCTTTTAAACTGCTGGTCAAATATAGGAAAAAGCACCAGCGTGTCAAGCGCCGAATATTTAAGCTGGTCTTCGGTTATTTGATACTTGAGTTCTTCAAAAGATTTACGCACTGACTTGTTCAGCCGCGTTTCTAAATACTGTTCAGAAAGCGCCGCTAAAGACTGCAGGTGCTTTATACCCGCAGTTAAAATGCCTTCCGCCAGCATGGTATCGTAGATATTGGCTACTTTTGCTCCAACCTGCAGTTTAATAAACCCATAGTCAAACTTGCCGTTGTGCATTAGCTTTATAATTTTGGGGTTTTCCAAAAGCGCAATAAGCGGCTCTAGCCCAAATAAACTCATTCGTTGGGCGTCAAAAATATAGCTTTTCTCCGCAGTTCCCACCTGAACAAGCAAAAGCTTGTCTACGTACGGATCCAAGCCGGTACCTTCTATGTCAACACCGAGCATGTCGTGTTTTTCCAGCTCCGCTACAGCTTGCGCCGCCTGCTCCGGGTTTGTAATGTGAACGTATTGTGGGTCGTCAAATCTAAACTTGAGGTCCATGGCGAGATGTTACATTGTTCTTGGGCAGTAATCCAACAAGACAAACTGGTTTGTCACACTGTTTGCTTTAGTAAATCAATAATAGTCCGTGGATCAGCTTTGCCCTGGGTTTCCCGCATGCACTGGCCAACTAAAAACTGCAAAGCGCTCTCCTTGCCGCCTTTATAGTTTGCAACCACCTCCGGATTGGCAACTATAACCTTGCTGACTACCTCGGTAAGCTCTGATACGGTTAGCGTATGACTGGACCTTTTCTGAACTACCTCCTTAGCCAAGTCTTCCGAACTGCTTGTCCGAAGTCCCGCCTTATTTATCAACACATTTGCTGTACCAACAGGGTCATTGGTAAGCATTGCAACCCGCTCAAACTTAGGAACTAACTCAATACCCAACCCAGAAACAAAGAATTCAGCCGAAGCGGGCTTGAGCCCGTAGTCTTTTACCAACCTAGTTTTTAGCTGGTGAGGAAGCTCTGGCAGGCTCTGCTTGAGCTTAGCAATATACTCTGAACTAAAATGCAGTGGCGGAATATCCGGATCAGGAAAGTAGCGGTAATCGTGGGCTTCCTCTTTAGTTCTTTGACTAACAGTGCCTTGCTTTTTTTCGTCCCAGCCGCGATTTTCCTGTTTGGGCGTTTGGCCAGAGTCAAATAGCTCGGTTTGGCGGTTAAGTTCAAACAGCACGGCTTTTTCCATAAACCTAAATGAATTAATGTTTTTGACTTCCACCTTATACGTAGGCAGAATCCCTGCTTGTTCCATTTCTGCGGTGCGCAGGGAAATGTTAGCCTCCAGCCGCATGTTGCCTTTTTCCATATCTGCATCACTTACATCACACACCCGAGCAATGTCCTGCACTTTTTTGCAAAATTCCACCGCATCGGCCACCTGGCCAAAACAGGGCGCTGTAACTATTTCAATAAGCGCTATGCCGGATTTGTTAAAGTCAATTAATGTTTTACCGTCAGCATGAAAGGACTTTGCTGTATCTTCTTCTAAGTGCACCCGCTCTATATCAACGCAGTAACCAGAGTTTAGCTCAAGACAACCTCTGCCGCACAAAGGCTCTTTATACTGACTTATTTGATAACCTTTTGGCAGGTCAGGGTAAAAATAATGCTTTCTATCAAAGTGACTATTGGTGTTAATAACGCAGTTTAGCACCATACCAAGCTTGTGCGCTTTTTGAACCGCCTCAAAGTTAGGTACAGGCAAAGCGCCGGGAAGCCCAAGACAGGTTGGACAAGTATGACTATTTGGTTCGGCCTGCCAGATGTCAGCTAAACACCCGCAAAACATTTTGTGCTTTGCGTTAACCTGAATGTGTATTTCTAAACCTAAAACAAGCTTCATAGTTTTACTCCCAATTCCCCCACCACAGATTTAAGATGGCCCACAGAACCCTTGAGCATAAAATGTTGAACCTCAAACCCGCCTTCGTGCACCAGCGAGTTTCTAAGCTTGTGTGCCTCCCAAACCTTGTTATACGTTTCAGGGTGCAGCAGGTTTTTTGCGTTTTTCAGCCGCTCGCCCATGCTTTCACCAGCAACCAAGTCTTTTAGCAGAGTATCTACGGACCGGTCCGCATTAATTAGGGCCTGTTTCAATTGACTCGGTGTACCGCCTTTTAGCAAGGTTTCTATCTCCTGCCAATCCTTGGCCACAGTCTCTTTAGTGTGCGCGGTAATGACCTTTACGCCAAGAATCCACCGAATGAACTCCAAAATCATGTTAACTCCTTTATGCCAGAGGGCATTTGTAAATGGAAGTTAGTGGTATCCTGAAAAACTTTAGCCGCAGATAAAATACCTGCCTCACCAAAATGCGGACCAATAAGCTGCATACCGATTGGAAAACCTGAAACAAAACCGCAGGGTATACTTACAACTGGCAAACCAGCCATAGATCCGGGTAGCTGCATCATATCGGTAAGCTCACCAAAGATGGGTGATGAGTCAAGCATGCCAATAGGCACCGGAAGGTTAGGCATGGTGGGCCCAACAATAATGTCCGCCGCACTAAAGGCCTTTTTGAAACCCTCAACGATCAACGTTCTTACTTTTTGCGCCTTAGTGTAGTACTCATCATAATAGCCGGCGCTAAGCGTGTATGCACCCAGCATCATCCGCCGCCTGGCTTCGTAACCAAAAGCATTTCGCGATTGACCAAATCTGATGCCATCAAATCTGGCAAGATTTGACGACACTTCTGATCTTTGAATAACCGTGTATACCGCAACCGCATACTTAGGTGGCAGGAGATCCACATTCACAAGCGTTGCTCCGGCCTTTTCAAAAGTTTTTAGTGCGTCCAGTATTGTTTGTTTTATTGCCGGGGTTTCAAAATCTACGGCAAAATAACTTTTTGGCACGCCTATTCTCAAACCGGCCACAGAGTTTGTAAGCGCCTTAACGTCACCGTTGGACGAAGTAGCATCCTTGGAGTCTTTGCCCGCAATTACTTGCAAAACATAGTGGGCATCCCACGCAGTTTTTGTTAACGGGCCCGGACAGTCGGTTGAAGACGCCATGGATATAAGTCCATATCTGCTCACTCGGCCATACATGGGCTTAAGACCTGTAATACCACACCAGGAAGCCGGACACCTGATACTGCCGCCGGTATCTGATCCCATGGCAAACGTACACATGTGTGAGGCCACAGCGGCGGCAGATCCGCCGGAGGATCCCCCGGGAACCTTTGATAAATCCCAAGGGTTTCTGGTGACAAAAAAATCCGAGGCATCAGTGGAAACTCCATGAGCAAACGCATCTAAATTAGTTTTGCCTAAAAGAATGGCCCCCGCAGTTTTAAGCTTTTCGGTAACGGTAGACTCGTAAGGTGGAATGTAGCCGCGCAAAATGTTAGCAGCCGCCGTGGTTTCTATCCCCTTGGTAGAATAATTGTCTTTGCAGGCATACGGAATACCAAGCAGTGGTTTCTGATTAAAAATCTCCGGATCAGCTCTAATCTGCTCATCGGCGGCTTGCGCTGCTGCCAAGGCTTCTTCCGCCAATACTTTTATATACGCCTTGATATACCCATCTAGTCGAGCAATTTCAGCTAGACATGCCTGAACAAGCTCTACGGAAGTGAAGGCTTGTGCTTTTAGACCTTCAATCGACTCCTTTACTGTCAGCTCATTGAGTTTTGTCATGACCTGTCAAAAACGCCTTTAGTGGCAATTAACCCTTTTAGCCTGTCAGGCGCGTTGGCAAGAGCCTCTGCCTGGCTAAGTGTGGTCGACTGTGTGCCATCCCTGTATACGTCTGCAAGTCCAGCCACGTTACTGGTGGGTTCTACACCGATAGTATCCAGCTCCTGCAAAACGTCAATGGTGGCTAAAGTCTGCGGTATCAGCTCTGAAAACTTGTCAACCTCTTGCGGCGTAAGCTGTAGCTTAACCAGCCCGGCGATATGCACAATCTCTTCGGCCGACATTTTTTTATGGCTTGGCATATTTCTACATTGCTTCCAATTTCCTAATTCTATCCTGAATCGGTGGGTGGGTGCTAAAAAGATTGGCTAACAAGCCAGCCTGCCCGCCCTTGAGTGGACTAGTAATGTACAAATGGGCTGTTGCACCGTTTGCTGCCTCAAGCACCTCACGATCGTCAGCAAGTTTTGTTAACGCGTTAGCCAAACCTTTTGGATATCTGGTCAATAAAGCGGCTGAAGCATCTGCCAAGTACTCTCGCTGACGGCTTAAGGCTAGTTTAATTAACGTAGCAATTATAGGACTTAACAGAATTAATACGAAGCCCACAAGTATAAGAATACCGGAGCCTTCGCTTCGGCTGCGTCTGCTTGCTGAACCATAAAACACCCCGCGGGTAAGCCAGTCAGACACTAAAACTAAAGTACCCACCAAGACACTAACAATGGACATGAGCCGGATATCATAGTTACCAACGTGCGAAAGCTCGTGGGCGATAACGCCTTCGAGCTCCAGTTTGTCTAGCCGGGCAACAATACCGGAAGTAAAGCACAATACCGCGTGTTTGGGGTCTCTGCCGGTGGCAAAGGCGTTCATGGCTGTGTCTTGAATTAGGTATATTCTGGGCTTGGGCATTCCTGAACCTATACACAAGTTTTCGACTAGTTTATGGAGGTGGGGGTTTTCCTGCTCTTTTACTTCCTTAGCCCCCGACACAGCTAAAACAATTTTGTCGCTTGCATAGTAGCTTGCAAAAGCCGATAGACCAGAAAATACCAGGGCGTAGCCCAAAAACACTACACCGTTACCATAGCTAAAATAGTCACCCATAAAATACGCTATAGCTGACACAACAAGAATGAACAGCACCATGATGTAAACGGTCCGGCGTTTGTTTTCGGCTATCCTGTTATAGATGTTCATAGTCGTACACTTTAAATATGAAAACGGGCACTTCCCTCACGATGGTCCTCGCTTCGCTGCGGAGATCGTTCAGAAAGCACCCGTTTTCTAAACAAAGATCTGGTCTAGAAAGAAACTTTAACCGACGCACGCTCTGACTCGGTTGCTTCAAAAAATTCCTCCTGCTTGAAACCAAACATACCAGCCAGTATGTTGCTTGGGAAGGTTACAATCTTGAAGTTGTAGTCCCTAACCACCGAGTTGTAGAACTGGCGTGAATACGAAACTTTGCTTTCTGTATCACTTAGTTCACTCTGCAAGTTCAAAAATCCCTCTTGAGCTCTCAACTGCGGATATGCTTCGGCTACAGCAAAAAGCGACTTTAATGCAGTTGTAAGCTGGGTATTGGCCTCTAAGGCTTCTTTAGGAGAACCGGCTGACATAAGTGCAGAGCGCGCTCTGGTAACAGACTCAAAAACTTCCTTCTCGTGAGCGGCATAGCCTTTTATCGTTTCAATGAGGTTTGGAATCAGATCCACGCGGCGTTTTAGCTGCACATCTATTCCGCTCCAGGCCTCTTTGATCTTCACCTTCAGAGAAGCCATGCTGTTATAAATTGCTACCACATACAAAACCCCGACACCAAAACCAATCAGAAGTAATAGTGTAAAAGTCATATTCCTCCTTTTAAAATTGACTGCGGTTATTATACCTCATAAACGCTTGGGTAAACTCAGATTTTGGGAGAGTGTTAACAACGCTGGACTTAGTTAACCAACCCCGTCTGGCAACGTCAATCCCGTACTGCATTAGATTCAGACTTTCAGTAGAGTGTGCGTCGCTACTCACCAAAAACTTAATGCCTCTTTTAGCCGCGGTGTACACTAAATCATCTGGTAGATCCAATCGGTTGGGTTGGGAATTGATTTCAATTATCTTATTGTGTTCTTCCGCCGCGGCAAAAAACCTGTCCCAGTCAATGTCCATAGGCTCCCGCTCGTTTATCAGCCTGCCAGAAGGGTGGCCAATAACGCTTACGAGCGGGTGCCGCACAGCATCGAGCAGCCTTTGTGTTGCTACCTCCCTGGTTTGGTCAAACGAAGTGTGGATGGAAGCCACCACGTAATCCAGTTTTTCCAAAACTTCATCAGACAATGATAGCTCCCCATTGGCTAAAATATTAACCTCGTAACCAAAATATACTCGTATTTGATCCTGTGATGCATTAATTTGTTCAACCCTGTTTCTAAACCCCTCAATGATACCTAAAACCTCGTATTTACCCCTGCTTTGCAAACTCGGCGAGTGATCGGAGATCCCCAGGTACTCATACCCATGTTCAATACCGGCCAACACCATCTCCTCAAACGTGTTAACCCCATCGCTGTGGTTCGTGTGGACATGCAAATCGCCCTTCATGTCGGAGAGCTCAACAAGGGCAGGAAGTTTGTGGCTCAACGCCAGTTCAATTTCATCTTTACCCTGCCGAATTTCCGGCGGAATATGGCTAAGTCCCAGTTTGTCGTAGAAGCCAACTTCATCACTAAATGCTGCTAACTTGCCTCGCACCTTAATACCATATTCGGAAAGCGACAGGCCTTTATCAAGGGCATAAGTTCTAAGCAGCACATTGTGCTGCTTAGAACCGGTAAAATACTGTACCATTGAGCCAAAACTACCTGGGTCAGACACTCTAATATCCACCTGAGTGCCGCTTTTCAGCCGCACGGAGCTCTTTTTGTCGCCCTCACCCGTTATTTCCCCCACTTCAGGAAAGCTCAAGAAATGCTGTACGGCCTCCTCCGGACTAGTTGTTGCCACAGCGATGTCCAAATCACCCACGGTAGAGCTCCGCCTCCTAAGCGATCCCAAAGCCATAGCATTTAGCACAAATGGTTTTTGCTTCAAATACGTTAGGATCCGCTCGGCTATTTCCTCCGCTTGGGTAATTAACAGCCTAGGCATCTCGTTTTTAGTCATCTTAGCCTGGTCAATGGCCTTTAGGATGTCGGCCTCTTTCTTTTGGGCAAACCCCGGCAACTTCTGTATTTTACCCTCACTGCCGGCCTTTCTCACCTCATCGATGGCAGTTTCCGGTTTAGTCAACCTAAAGGCCGCCGCCAACTTAAAAGCCGTCTTGGCACCAACGCCCTTAATACCAATCAACGGGAACATGCCTGCCGGCAAGTCCTTCTTTAGTGCCTCAAACTCCCGCACCCTGCCCGTGGTAAACAGCTCGTTAATGTGGGCTTGGAGTGAAGCACCCATGCCGGAAATTTGATCGAGCTTGTTGTTTTGCCAAAGGTCGTATACCGAGTTAGTAATGCTTTCAATGGCGGAAATAGCGTTTTGGTAAGCCCTAATCTTAAAAACGTTGGCACCTTTAATCTCCATTGCGGCCAACGCTTCCTTAAGTATAACCGCAACTTCTTTGTTAGCCAGCTTGACTTCCGTTTTTGGCTTTAATTCCACAGTTAAATTTTAACAACAATCATTGACTATTGCCACTCGTTTTGCTAAATTTTGGTCGTCTGAGGGGCCATAGCTCAGTTGGTTAGAGCGCTTCCCTGTCACGGAAGAGGTCGCGGGTTCGAGACCCGTTGGTCCCGCCAAGTAAAATACACTCCCCAGAAAGGTAATTGTTATGAAAAACGATAAGGCATTAATTTTCCTCGCCTTAGTTTTTGCGGCTCTTTTTTCCTATTGGACTTTTAATCAAGTTAGGTATTATCAAAGTAAAGAAAAGGCTTTCAGTAACGTGCCCGACACCAGTTCAACTTTTACGGAGAATCTGGCTGACGAGTTAACGCCGGAAGAGTCGGACCAGACTGTTAAGGATCAGGCAGGTCAGGTGGCCGGTTGGGTTGCTAACGACTATAAACAAGGCGACATATCAAGCGGCATGTATACCGTTAAAAGCGGCGACACGCTTTGGGAAATCGCCGAGGGGGTTTACGGGGATGGCACAATGTGGGTGCAAATACTGGATGCTAACGCCTCACAAGTGGGCTATCTGTCTAACGGCCAGCAGGCGCTAATTTTTCCTAATCAGACTTTATTGATACCGTAAAAAGACGGTATAATGCCAGTAGCGTGCGGGTGTAGCTCAGCTGGTAGAGTGTCTCCTTCCCAAGGAGAAGGTCACGGGTTCGAACCCCGCCACCCGCTCCAAATCAACCTAATTCTCTTGGGGGGGGGTTACCAAGCGCAAGTGATACAACAACAGCAGTATATAAACACAAGTGAAGTTGAACTTCTAAGACGAAGCTACTGTCATGCATATAGCGCTAGAGATCGTGAAGCAAAGATCTATAGAAAGTGCGCACGAAATTACAATAGAGGATGTAATATACCTTAACGACAATGAAACAATTATTGTTTACCCAACAACATTCATCCTTTAGAGGCAAGAGCACATGGGTAATGTACTCTATATTTTTACTCGGTACAACCGAATGGTACTAGATAAAAAAAGCGAAACCTGATACCTTCCGTGGTAGTATTACCCTATGAAACTAACAGAAATCAGTTCGGTATTACTCTGGTCGGAAAATTACGAGGCTTTAGCTAATTGGTATAAAGAAAAGCTGGGGCTAAAAACCATCGAAGAAATCAACCATCCTAATGACACCGGCATTGGTCTCTCAGTTGGCAGCTCATATCTTTGGATAGGCAGACACTCCAAAGTAAAAGGCAAAAGTAAAGATCCTTACAGAATAATGTTTGATATCGCGGTGGATTCGGTTGACCAAGCCTATAACGAATTAAAAGCTAAAGGGGTTGAATTCATTGCAGAGCCGTTTAAAGCTTTCACTTTCGACTCCTGGTTTGCTACTTTTAAAGACCTTGACGGAAACATAGTGCAGTTTATCGGCAATAAGTAACCGGACCGCTTCCTTTAGATGACCAGTTCGAGTTTTTTGTCTTTCTCGTTGAGAGTAATCTTGTCAAAGTGATCCATAAACCCCACTCTTCCTAAAAGTGGAAATGGCTGATTTTTCAAGAAGTAAATTTTAGACATAAACTTAAAGTACGGATGTATTATTTCCACATCAAACCCATAAGCCGTAGCTGAACACCCACCAACACCAAGTATGGGCAGTTCTAAACCCTTGCTGATACTTTTCTGTGACATACCGAAAGAGGCTAGTGCTACCTCCTCTGGAAACACGTTATAGTGAGCGCCCGTGTCCAAATAGCACGCTAAACCTGGTGAGTACTTATGATTAGCGTGAAGAACTAAGTCAATTATGGGAACGTATACGAGCACCTCTCGTCCAAGCTTATCTACAAACCTGTCTAGCCGATAATCGATGACGACTGCACACATGATATATAGGAGCGGCCGGCAGGTTTAACCTTTGTGACAACGTACTTACTAGCCCGAGCTTTGCAAGTACGCAGCTTCTTTAGTAAACCAGGTAAAGTACTGTCTGCAAAAAACATCTCACTTCTATCCTCGGACACTGCAATCCACTTATTCTCGTTCCTACTAAGTATTCTGACATATTTCTTCTCCTTATTGGTTATCCTCATGGCAGTATCCTAACAAAAATTAAACCGAGCGACAACCTAATCATTCTAACAACAGTAGATAACACAAGTACTAAAACGCAAATATTATATCAACACACATTGTTATGTCTTTGGCACAAACCCTGAAAAATAGTATAATAACGCCACAGATTCGGTATTACCTGAATCTTAGCCCTATCCTATAGTGTAAGGGCTCTCCCCTACCCATTACCTTAACAAATTGACCTATTAAGGAGTCTGCCGGTATGAACATATGGAAAAGTAAGCTGGACAATTCAGAGGCCTTTATAGAGCCAAAAGACTTTCCTAACTTCCTGCCGGGGTTCATCTTTAGGTATCTAGGTCCGTTTACCAAGGTATTTGCCTTAACAACAGCCTTGGACGCTATACACGCCATTATTATCTTTTTGTCCACCCTCCTGCTAACAGACGTCCTCAATATCTTGGCAGAAAACGGCCCACTATCGGTCTTTGACGGCTTTTTGTACAAATTTATTCTGCTTTACGCCGTATCCTTGGCACTTTCTTGGATTATTAGAAAATGGGGCTATTCTCTGGCCAACGTCTTCTCCAAATACCTCACCTTTAAGCTATACAAAACCGCCCTCAAGATGGACTTTGCAAAGCTGTCGGGCTTTTCTAAAGAAAAACTAACCGCCATGTTTGCGTTCATCACCAAAAGCGTGGATGGTTTTATCGGTGATAGGTGGCTTTGGGGCCTAACTCACGACTTTATCACCGTTGGTCTAACCTTATGGATTATCGGTTCACGCAATTTGACCATTCTACTTTTTGACATAGCCTTCTTTTCGCTTTTCATCTTTGTAGGCATCGCATTGGCAAAGAAGTCGCAGTACTACAGTCACAAAGAGTATCTGTCTGACGTAAAGGCCTGTTCAGTCACCACCAACTTTTTTATCAACCTCAACTCTGTTAAACGGCTTTTTCTGCAGGATTACTCGGCAAAAATTATTAAAGACAGCTACCTGGAAAATTACCGCGACATTCACAACAAAACAGCCTTTCACTCCAGCTACTGGTTGTTGCAGGACTTAATCTACGGAACCGCGTTTTTAACCACCATGGGCTTTTTTGTTAGCAGGGCGGCACGGGGCGAAATACCTGTTGGCTACATAGTCCTTTTGTTCTCAACTATCCTCCAAATTAAAGATATTTTTGAGGTTTTGGTAGACGACTTGCTAAAATACAACGACTTTGCTGCACGCATGAAAGAGCTTAAGGTCTCTCTAGCGGGACTGCCAGTTATAAACACCGGCGGAACAGAAAAACTAAACGGCTTTGCCAAGATCGAATTCAAGGAAGTGGGTTTTGACATGATAACCCCAAAAAATACCAGGCGATCAATTTTTGTTGACAATTTATACGTTGAGGCAACCGAAAAGATCGGCATCACTGGCCCAAGCGGCTGCGGCAAAACAACCCTTTTGAACATGCTCATGCAACAAGTAACTCCCAACCGCGGCCAGATTTTAGTTGACGGGGTCAACATAGCCAACTTTAGGCTCACCGAAACCTTTTGCTCAGTAATTTCTCAGTCCGACATTTTGTTTAACATCAGCATCAAAGACAACATTGTCCTGGGATCGAACTTTGATGCCAAAAGGTACCAGCGGATTAGTGAAGGCGTCAAAGCGGCGGATTTCATAAACCAGCTGCCCGAAGGTGATGCAAGCATTATAGGCAACACCGATGTACTATTGTCACATGGCCAAGAGCAAAGAATAAAAATTGCCAGAGGCCTGTATCGGGACGCCAAACTCTATCTGCTTGATGAGCCATTCAGCGGCTTGGACTGGACAGTCAAAAAACAAGTAATTGCCTTTGTATATGAGTTTCTAAAGGAAAAGAGCTTTATTATTGTAACACACACCAAGGATGAGCTGGACAATCTGGACCGAGTGTATGCGTTTGACCGAAGCGGCAAACTAAACTTAGCGGAAGTTAACCCGCCAGCAGAGGCAGATGCCTTAGGTGCAGAACCAGGCGCGGCCCAGTTGCTGTAAAGCACCCCTCCTAGTACAATCTTGATGCGATAGCCTCGCGCCAGAGTAGCTCAGTTGGTAGAGCAATCCCTTCGTAAGGGAAAGGTCGTGGGTTCGATTCCCACCTCTGGCTCCAAATTTTTGT
>Ga0209211_10002127_pt1 | contig 35027 bp, 44 predicted proteins | sample RifGroA2_FD_183992 | JGI IMG/M metagenome (GOLD analysis project Ga0209211, IMG submission 183992) | Groundwater microbial communities from Rifle, Colorado, USA - Groundwater A2 (SPAdes) (version 2) | ecosystem: Environmental > Aquatic > Deep subsurface > Groundwater | place: Rifle, Colorado... | reverse complement strand
AAAATTGTTTATGTAGCTTCTTTGTTCAAGCTGCAATCCCACCAAACCGCTTCCAGCGTTCTCAATTGCATCTTTTATTTTTTTCAAGTCTTTTTCTTCAATTACTTCATCAGCGTCCATGACCAAAATCCAGTCTTTTGTTGCGTGCTTAAGGCTTTCATTTCTTGCAGCGGAAAAATCGTCAATCCACTTGAAGTCAATGATTTTTGCTTTGAACTTTTTTGCTATTTCCTTCGTCTTGTCTGTGCTGCCCGTGTCAACTATTATAATTTCATCGGCAATTTCCCCAACAGAGTTCAGGCATTGCTCTAGGTATCTCCCTTCATTTTTAGTTATCATGCATAATGATATTGTTTGCGGCATTTTATAAAGATATCAAAAAGCGCCAAGGCCCGGAATTTCATAGCCGAGTTTCGCTCTGGCTGCTTTGAACCGAGAAGCCCTTGCGGGCAGCAGTTAGCTCTCGGGGCTTTACGCCCAGTAAAATGTCAACGGGTTTATGCCGTTGGTTCGAGACTGCCGCAATGCCGGATTCTGCCACCTTGGCATATTGGAGAATATTTGCCTTGTTTTAAAAGGTTGTTATGGCTACGCCTAATCTCTGTAATCACTACTTTATAGTGGTTTAAAATAGTAAACTTTATATATTAGTGTTTAAAATTAAACTGCCATGGGAGAAAAACAAGCAGAGCGCAGCTTGGCAATTTTGGTTGAGTATCCTACAGGAACACTAGAGTTGTTTGAGGCTAAGTTGAGTGGGATGCGTTCTGATGCTAAACCAGTGGGGAATTATTCCATAACAAAAGTTGATTTAAGAGGTAATAATCCTGAGCAAGTACTGAAAAAATTAATCGACTATATTGGAAAGCCAGAATATCCAATTTTGGTGGTTAAGGAGCACCAGGGTACACCTTTAAGCCAGGAAGACTTAGTCTGTCTGGTTTCAGATTATTTTTCAAAAGATGAGTCTAGTGGTGAAAGTGACACTTTGGGGTTTCTAATTCAGTTGTCACCAGAACAAGAGCAGGATTTAGAGAATTTAATTAGGCATGTGCCTGTTGTTTATGAGGTTGGGGATAGTGCAGAATTTGGTTGGTATACTCTCAATTCAAATAAAAAAAGCTAATGGTCGCTGCAGTCCCACTTGAACCCGCAGTTCGGGCATATCAGCTTGCAGTGCCTCTCGTGCATTTCTGTGTTGCAGACTTCGCAAATGACCTTCTCAGGATTTTCCTTCACACTTAACACCGAACGAGCCGTAGCTTAATGTCAGGTTGAACTTCTTGCACAATAAATTCATCACTATTAAATTTTTCTCGGAGTCCTTGACGATGCACTGCCTGAAGCCTTTGTTGTCCCAGTTTGCGATGCCGTCCACTTTTTTGCAGAAAGTTATAAAGTCTTCCGGCTTTTCAATGCTTACAGATTCAGTCGCATTTTTTATTTCTTTCTCAATCTCTTTAACCTCTTCCGGGACAGTTATGAATGCCCAGAACAGGCTCGTGAGCACAACGCCTATAATCAATGCCCCTATGAATATAGCCCAGGCCTCAAGCTCTGAATATGTTTTTGCCATTAAAGAGTAGAAATGAAAACGGCTTTAAAAAGGTTTAGAAGCTAAAATGCTGGTTAAATAATTGGGATAAATTTCTCTAAAGTATATCCTAAAGCAGGTTGTTACTCAAATATAACAAAAATTTATTACTATGTAAATTTTAATTTTATTGATGCCTTTTCTGGTATTTTTTTTAATTTTCTTCATTTTTTAACTACAATTTCATATATTTATTATCCCAAAAAATAAAAATTGGATAAAAACTTTAAGAAATATTTATATTTTTTATAAAAATCGGATAAAAAAGAGGGGTGGTAGATTGGCAAGTGCGCATAACCTAGCACGTGTGCTAGAAGAGGAAATAGATTCCGTTTGGCAGCAATATGCACCAGCATATTCAAGGGTTCTTCCGCGAGTTTCTTTTTATGCCGATTTAGCCGACAGAATGGTAAGCAGCGTTGAAGGACATCATCGAGTATTGGATTTAGGATGTGGTCCGGGCATTATTGCTGAAAAATTAGCTAAAAGAGGACACGAGATTGTCGGTGTTGATAGTGATTTAGCAATGTTGGAGTACGCGGTGAAAAGGCTAGCAAGCTGCAAAGATGCCAGAGTTGAGCGCCAAGATGCCAATTCATTGAGCTTTAAAGAAGAAACGTTTGATGGGGTAGTCTGCAATAATGTGCTTTATTATGTAGAAACCCCTTTTAGATTATTAAAGGAAGCTTTCCGTGTTCTTGCAAGCGGCGGAGTATTTTCTGTTAGTGGTCCGACAAGAAGATTTAACAAAAAGGTATTGGATGCGCAAATGGAAAAAGAGCTTAGAACCAATGGTTCATACGAAAGATTCAGAAATGATATTGATGTAATAAAAAGATGTAATGATTCAATAGCTTCAAAAGGTATAAGGAATCCATTTGATAATTCCGAACTGGAAAAAATTTTAATGGAAGTGGGCTTTTCAGAAATAATAACCTCCACCTCAGCCTATCTTGGGCAGAATTATTTTGTTTCTGCTGTTAAAGCGCCCATAAGCAAAACAGATTTGTTAAAACACGATGTTGTCAGGCAAAATGTTGTGGTAAGCGGCAAAATACAAATTCCCATGGGGAATAGGGGGGTTGTAATAGACGATTACGAATTTAATATAGCAAGAACGCCAGAAGAAATGGTTGAAATATTCAATTTAAGGTATAGGGCTTACTCCCAAGCAGGTCTTTTCAAACCCGGCTCACTTCAAGCTCCTTACGATTTTGACAAATTTGATAAAAATGCTGTGCTGATATATGCGCGAAACAGGATAAATGGGCGTATCGAAGCCACCAACAGGCTTATATTGGATTCAGGAATGGGGCTTTATCTGGAAGGCTCGTATGATATAAGCAGTCTGAGGGCTGCTGGGGGAAGCTTGCTGAGGGCTCCAGGCTTGCCGCAGATCCTCAAGGGCAAAGAATAGTCCTAAATGGAAGAGACTATTATTTGAGCGACTTAGTGTTAGACAGGACAACAGAGTTTGCCTGGCATTTCGGCATTACGCATATTTTGGGCTTGGCAAGGACTAAATTAAAGAAACTTTTTGCTAAAAATGGCTTCTATCCAATAGAAGATGGTGCAAAACCAATAAACCTCAAAGATGGAAAAATAAATCCAAAGGAAGACCTTTATCCCGTTGCTTTAGACGTCAACAGGGTTTTTCATGGAATAAATTTGCAAAGATTTAACCCAACAAGTAATATTTATGTTCCATCCTCTCCTCAATTATCCCAATAATATGCTTATTTTTTATTTCTTTTCTGTATCTCCCTATTAAGGATTCTTTTTTATCCCGGGCAAAACCTATTGTGTAATAAATATCATTATTAATTATTTTATGCTTAATAGACTTTACATTTTTACCAAGAGAATATTGAACCATTCCAAGAATGCTGCCGCCATTGAGCTGTATATCGGCGATTAACTCGGAGTCCTTAAACATCGCTTTGAATTGAAATAAAGAATAGCTATTTGAAAATCTGGCAATCAATTTTTTATGTTCTAATTTGATTATTTTACCATTACCTACTCCAAAAAGCTCTAATTGATTCAAGAGGGAATTAAAAGTAGCCATCTTATTTGTTATGCCAAACTTATTTATTTGAAATAATATTGCTATCTTTGCCTGAACTGCTGCCATGTAGCATAATTCTTTAGAGACGCCAATTTTCTTCTTATCCAGGAATCCAAAAGTAATTAAAAAAACCGGCATTGGAAAAAATGCGCAGTAAACATTCCAAACTGTCAACTTTCCAGATTTTAGCTTTAGTTGGCCCAAATCTATGATTTTTTGAATCAAAGTATTCGGATAGAGTGATTTGTGCTCAGAATACAGATTTTCCCATATAATCACATTGTCTATTTCTTCCTGCTCAAATACTTCATTTTTGAAAGGATTATCAAATGTCAAGTAAAATATACAGAAATTCTTATTCTTTGAAATGCATTCTTTTTCTACAAAAAAACAATCTTTTGCAATAATTTTTGATAAGCATCCTGCATAAAGCCCCGCTAGAAAAAAATCAATGTTTTCTTTTTGATTTCCAAATGTTTTTTTGTACTGCTTTGCAATTGGATTTGTTGCATTTGAAATCATGCATATACCAACTTTTAAATTTAAGCGACTGATTAAACCCTGCCCAAAACCAAGATTCTCAAATTCCTTTAAAAAAATTCTAATTAATCTTGAACTTGATGCATTTTTGTTTAATAAAACCAATTTATTTGTGATTAATCTTCCCAAACTTTTCCCCATCTTGAAGGAGAGTTCGTCATAAAGTTTACCTATTTTTAATTGTAAGATTCTTTGCAATACCACATAAGAAAACATTGGTGTAAGAAATTTTGGAATTTGATTTGTTATGGAGTAAGGACTAGGGTTTATTAATTTATTAAGGAGCCTATCCCTCATTTTTACTCTTCAAATTTGTGTACCACTAAACCTCTTGGGGTTATTTCCACAGGATGCACATCCTCGTCATTTTTAGTTTCGCGCATCTTTCTTATTGTTAATGTTCTTGAATATTTTCCTCCAAGGGTTTCATAATTTATATGAATTATTCCATCACAAATAAACTCTGAAACAGTATCTCTGGAAAGCTGCCCCTCTACTGTTTGGGATATGAGCAAGGAGGTGACACCATCTCTTATATCTCGCAAATCGTTGATGAAAGTGTACATAAATCGCTTAATCGATATTTCCGTCAAATCAGTAACTTTAGAGTAAGTTGTCGGGGTGTTTATTGAAAGAGTAGACAAGGAGTCAATAACCAGCCTTTTGACAGAATTTTTTTTTGCCAGGCTTATTATCTCAAAAGCTGTTGTCTCCTTAATGCTGTTTGCAGGTATGCTGAGAATCTTAACTTTGTTTGCCTTTTCCAATTTGTCAAATTCCCAGCCAAACTGCAAAGCCTGGCTTTTGAGGCTTTGCTCCCTTTCCTCAAACGACACATACAATCCATTTTCATTGAATTGGGTTGCGCCATTATACAAAAACTGCAATGCAAAAATGGTCTTGGATGTCCCAGGCGTGCCGCTCAGTAAAACTATCTTGCCTTTTGGGAAGCCGCCCTCAACAAGCTTGTCAAACCCCTTTATTCCTGTTTTTACCCTATCCATTTTATAGCCCTATCTTGTCTATCACATAAATAAAAATTGTTTTGGTCTTGGTTTCTATTTTTTGGCACGTTGTTTTGGCGTTGAATTTCATGTTTTTTCTCAATTCTTTCGGAATCAGGAAGTATTTTGTCGCTTCGTTTTTGCCGCGCTGGCTTATATTTGCCTTTATATCAGCCACGTTCTCAGAGAAAATATGTATATTGTTCATGAAGCCTTTAAGCTGGGTTGCTTCCTCATAATCCAAGGACACCTCAAAAACTACCTTGCCATCGTCCTTTATCCTCGAGCTCAGGATTGCGCCCATGAAAATCTCGTATTTGTATGAATATAAAAACTTTTCGGAGTTAAAAGCCCAATTTTTTATCCTTTTTGGAGGATATTTATCCTAAAAAATGCGAATTGTTTATATATTTATATTTATGTGATACAAGTCATTTATTTGAGTTAAAATGTCGTTTTTTGGCAAATTAATCATGAATAAGCAGCATGGCAAAGAAAAGGCTGCTGGGAGCAAGATTGAGGTATTCCTCATCCCCACCAAAATCTATCAGGAAAAATTGCTTGGAATTGTCAAAAATGCAGTGCAGGAATTTAAGGGCAGATTGTTATACATAAGCCTAAACAAGCCTGCTGAAAAAATTATCGAGACTCTTCAGAAAAATGGCGTTGATGCAGGAAGACTGCTGTTTATAGATGCTGTAACAAAGGATATCCAAGCAGGTATTTCAGGCCAAGGCATTGTTTATATACCTTCTCCCCAGAATTTTGATCAATTCAATGCCGAATTAAGCCAAATTCTTGAAAAAGAAAAGTTTGAATGCTTTATCTTTGACTCATTGAGCACCATACTGCTCTATCAGCCTGACTTGGCTATTGTGAAATTTACTCATGACCTAATTACAAAGCTTATAGTTGCGCATGCCTGTGGCAAGTTCACCTGCCTGATTGAGGATGTGAATTCCACTCTGATAAAAGACGTTTCCATGTTTGCAGACGAGGTTATAGACATGAGCGAGCAGAGGCAAGCAGCTGTTAAAACATACATCACAAAAAAGGAAGAGGCTATAGCAAAATTAGAAAATGAGCTGAAGGCTATTAAAGAAGCGTATGCATTAAAATTCATGTCAGACGAGTCTTATTTAAAATCAAAAGGAAGAGTGGAGTCCAAGCTGGAAAGCTTGAAGAGTAAGAGAAGAAATATTAAATATTGAGGGTGGGCAAATTGGCTAAAAAAATACTGATTGCCTGTGATGGAAATGGTAGTGGCGCATTTATAAAATCTCTTTTGGAAAAGGAGGGTTATGCAGTATCTATAACCAATAGCGCAAAAGAATTTACAGATATACTAAGAAATGAAAAATATGATTTGGGATTTATAAACTTCTTTATGCCTGAAATGAGCGGGAGGGAAATAGCGGAAAAAATAAGAAATGCAAAAATTGAAAATACTAAGCTCATTTTGATGAACGTTGAGCATTTTGGCGCAAGGGGTGAAGAAGAGCTAAGGAAGCTTGGCATCTCTGCATACATATATGGAACGATATATGGAACTGGCAATGGCCATTTTAAGAAGTTCATCAAAGAGATTATCCGATAATTTTGCCTATTAAAATTTAGGATAAACAATTCAAGATAATTATCCATCTTTTTTACAAAGATTTAAATAAAACTTATTTCAATAAAAATCGCAAATGGTTGAGCTTGAGTTCATCGACAACATTGTGGATATAGTTGCGATATTAATTTCAGTATACTCCTTATACATGGGCTTCAGGCTGACAAAAAAGCTTTATGGCGGAAAGTTTACTTCTGTTTTGCCTCCACTTATAGCTTCATTTGCACTTATTTTTATGAAAGCAATTTTTGAGCTTATTTTTGAGAATTTGCTGCCGGAGTTAGGCGAAAGCCTGGTTTTTATTTTTAGCATACAAATGCTCCAGATTATAGCCGGTATTTTGCTGATAAATGCCTTATACCAGCTTTATCAGGTGTCGTTTGCGACAGCTGGATTTATTGAGAAATAAAATGGAAGAACTATTGCTTGGCACAATTACAGGGTTGAAAGTTGCAGTCTTTTTTGTAGTCCTGATTTACATATATTTAGCCAGGATATCCTTAAAGAAAAGCGGCATTTACTGGCTTGCTTTGGTGGCGCTTTCATTTTTTGTAATGTCCATAAGGGAGTTTTTGTATGTGATGGGCATTTCCAGTGAAGAGGGAATGCCTGCATGGATAATCTCTCATGAAAACCTTGACTTGTTTTTTGGTGTGACATTCTTAGCTGTAGCGCTTGGCTTCTTTTTCTTTTTTAATCACATCAGCAAGAACATAAAAGATTACAGATAAGATAATGGCAGCCAAACTGGATTTTAAGAGCCTTGAGAATGCAGAGCTTTTACTGGTTGTAGCTCCGAGCGACTCGACGCAACAGGTAACTTTGGATATCTTGAAATATTTTGTAAACACAAAAAACAGCTTTTGCGTATATGTGACAGTATCCAAACCTTACAACACAATCATCAATATTCTGAACAAAAGCGGCATAAAAACAGACAGGATATTTTTCATTGACTGCATAACGAGCTTGTCAACAAGCAGCAGCGTCATGCGCGCTGGAAATTGCGTTTTTTGCCAGCCGCAGGCATTGACAAACATTTCCATTGCCCTGACTAATGCAATAGAAAGCCTGCCAAAAGACAATGATAAGCTGCTTATTTTGGATACTTTAAGCACCTTAATGCTTTATAACGAGGCTGGCACAGTGACGAGGTTTGCGCATGTGCTTACAGGAAAGCTTAGAGCATGGGGAGTCAAGTCTATAATTCTGACTTTAGAGGAAGAAACAGATAAAAAGATTATTGCCCAGCTGGGGCAGTTTTGCGACAAGACTATAACCATTTAAAACACATTCTGCTCGGGATAAACCCTTATGCCTTCCTTATCCACTATCTCCAGTGGAAAAGTTTTTGTCGAATGCTTTGAGCCCCTCAGCTTGTAAATCTCTATTGCCCTTGTCCTTGTATCGCCTTTCTTAAAGTTATACAATCGCAAAATGCCGTCCACTTCAAAGTCCAATGGCGAGCCTTTGTCCTCTTCCACATCATACTCCGCTACAAGCAAGACTGTGACGCCCCAGCTTCGCAGCATTTCAAATAGATTTACGTGAGCTTCCCTTTTTGCCACTTCTGTCGGGAATAGCAGAGAATAAGCGTTTATGGAGTCAATTGCAACCCTTTTGGCTTTGATGTATCTCGCGGTTCCATATTTCAATCCGAGGTTTTTGTTGTAAACAGCTTTTCTGACATCTTTTGGCGAGATTTCGATTATTCTCAGCTTATTGTCCTTTTCAAACTTCTCTAAATCCCAGCCGAAGTTTTTCATGTACTGCACCAACTTGTCTCTTCTTTCCTCAAATGTCAGGTACACGCCATGCTCATTACGCTCTACAATTCCTTTTATGAGATACTGCAGCGCAAAAATGCTTTTGCCGCTTCCAGGACCGCCGGCTATTAGGTTGATGCTGTCCCTTACGAAGCCGCCGCTCATTGCTTCGTCTAAGCCTTTTATGCCAGTAGGCACCCTTTCAGCGTAATATGCATTCTTCATCAGATTAATCCCTTATTGAATACTATATAAATAATGCGGATACTCTAGGATAAAAAAAACAAGTTATGGATAAAATTATTGTAAATCAAATTTTTTAATCGAAAATTTGGCAAGTTTGATTAAAACATACACCGCCAAGGAAGCAATTATCACAATCCAGTACTGCTCCGGCCACAGCAATCCGAATGAAAAATATCCGTATGAAAACGGATAAAGAAGAATCCCGTCATGGTAAAGCCTTGTAAAGCTGTCTGCAAAAAGATGCAGCATGAATCCCGATGTAATAAAAAGATATGTTTTTTTCCAGTCGTACCTGAAAAAAGGCACAGCCAATCCCGGTATTATCAGCCCCATTACAGGCGAGTGGTACAGCTGCGTTACAAAGGCAAGCTTGTCGCTCACATGGAAAAATGCGCCAAAAAGATGCACCTTTACGGCAAAATCAGGCAGCAGCGAGCCAAAAACTACAAGCCCCTTCTTCCTTATGCTGAATATTTCTGCGAATATAAGCCCTATAAGTATGTGGGAAATCCAGTCAGGCATTTTCAACCAGCCTCCAGCCTTTAAATTTCCACTCCCTGAAGAATATGAGCAGGAACAGGATAAATGCAAAAAATGAAAGGAAATATTTTGCGTAATTGTAGGAAAAATTATGCACCTCAATTGCCTCGGCTGTCCCGTCAGAATTCAGCCTTGCCCATACATAAACCTGCCCGAATTTTGGCTTTTCCAGATTTGCGTGGTAAACCTTCAACGGCCTTTGGTTGACTCTCATGTAAAAGCTGCTGCCTGAAACATTTATCACGGGTCCTGCAAACTTCGAGTATTTGCCCTCGTATTTTTCAGAATTGCCAAGAAAAGCGTCAATGCTCGGGTCGTAATGCTCCCTGCTGAGGTAAAAGTCTATTGACAAAATGATGAATAAGGCAACCAAAGCTGTATAGGCAATAAACCCAACTAATTTCTTTGCCATTTTGTTGTATGTAAAAATGCTCCTGCCGAGATTTGAACTCGGGTCACTGCCTCGAGAGGGCAGTATGATTGTTTGTCCAACGTGGGGGCTCAAAGAGCCTCCGAATTTTGGTCAAGCTTTTGGCTTGCCCAAAAGGTTACCGGACTACACTACAGGAGCAATATAAGATAGAATTTTGATGGATTTTTAAAAGTTGAGGTTTTGGCTATCTGGAACTGTCAGACTGCCTTTCTATCTCAAGCTTCTTGGCAATCGCGTTTGAGGCGCTGCTGAGCCTGTAGGCATTTACTATCTCGTCTGCAAGGCTGTTGACAATTGACTTCTTGGTGTTGAAAGTCTTGTGGTATGCTCCTTGCGCCATGTACCTCAATGCCAAGTCCACCCTTCTTTGGGGCGAGCATTCAACTGCCTTTGGATACCTTGCGCCGCCGTATTCTATAGTGACAATTTCCTCCCTTTGGGCTGCATTCTCAAGAGCCTTGACAAAAACCTTGATTGGGTTTTCCTTTGTCGTCTTTTCAATGAGCTTGAAAGCGTCTTCAACAATAGTGTAGGCTGTCTGCGCCTTGCCTGTCATGTGGTAGCTTGTCTTGAAGTGCTTCTTGCTCTTGTGCCCGGGCACCATAAGCTTGTTTATGAGCCTCTCGACTATGAATGTCCTGCTCTTGTGGAATTTGCTGCCTGCGTACCTTGCGCCTGTCTTCGGCACAATCTTGGGCTGCAGTGTTATGAATGGCTGCAATCCACTGTCTTCCACCCTGATGCCTTCCATGCTCCACCTGTTGAAAGCTTTTATTTCCGTCATTTTGTTTTTTATTTGTTAATTATTTTATAATATTATTTTTATTTCCTTGCCTTTTCTATCCTGCCCTTCAATAAGGCATCCAGGCTTTGGTCGTTGACTTTTATGACCTGCCATCTGACTCCCGGGATGTCGCCCTTTGACTTGCCCATTGCGCCGCCTATGCATTCTATTATTACCTCATCGTGCTCGTCAATCATTTTTGATGCCCCGTCTCTTGGGCAGAAAGCTGTGACCTGCCTTCCGTTTTTTATAAGCTGGACCCGAACGCATTTTCTCATGCCGGAATTCGGCTGCTTTGCCTCAAGCTGCACTTTTTCAAGCACAATGCCCTTTGCCTGGGAAGCCCCCTCTAATGGATCTGAGCGCTCTTTAAGCCTCAACACCCTCCTGACGTAAGGCTTGTAGTGCCATCTTCCTTTGCTTCTCCTTTCCCTGAGCCTTTTGCCTGCGTTTAATCCCCGTGCCTTGTTTCCCATAAGCGTGATAACCCTTGGATACTAAGCAAATTTAAAAAATTTGCGAGGTGCTCGGAAATCTATGATTTCCGACATGTTCCAGTGGGATGTTCACTTCGTGAAATCCCACGATATCAAAACAATTTTGATTTTTTATTCAGTAATTTTATTTGATTTTTAAAGGTTGCGAAAATTGCCGAGACTTTGTCTCGGACAACCCGAGAATCTTTGATTCTCGACGTCTTCGATTTTCGGACCTCCCAAAAATCCAAAGGATTTTTGATATGTCGGAAATCGCAAAGGCGCACACTTTGACACTTCAGTTCAAAGCAAGCCAGCGATTTCCGAGCATGCTCAAAAACACGCTACGTACTTTAGTGCGTAGTGTTTTTGACAGGTTTGGATTAGACTACTTTTATTTCCCTGACGTTAAAATACCGCTTTACAATATCGCTCAAATGGATTATGTTCTGCCTTTCCCTTCCGATAAGCATGGCTTTTGAGCTTGTATCCTTTCCGTGTATTGTCACGATTCCATCGTCATGAGTTATGTCTGCAACACCTGCAGGGTAAGCCATGTTTTTCACGAACTGGAGCAGATTGCTGCTGAATTCCACAAGCTTTACCTTTTTCTTGAGCTTGCTCTCGACCATTTTTATATTTGCGCCGTTTTTGCCTATGGCCTTTCCCATTTCATTTTCCTCTATGATAAAAATCACCTTTTCGTTGACAATGCAGTCCTTGACCTTTGCGCCCGTAACAGACTCAAAAAGCGCCATCAGGCTCATGGACTCAGAATCATACTTTATCCTGCTCACTTGCTTGCACCTTTTTAAGCAAAGCCAAGACCGATATGGAGAAAGGCTTCCTGCAAATCACGCTTAACTCGTCATTAGGGTAATCAAGCTTGTGAAACTCGGCGCCGCTAAGCGACGCATAATGGCTTATCTCCTTTTCCAGCCTTGGAGGGCAGTTTGAGCTAACCAGCACCTTCTGCACCCTTTTCAGCCTTATGTTTTTTACAGCCCTTTCGGTGCCTATGACCACATTGCCTGACTTGATCATCTTCTTGATTTCCGCTGCCGTTATTTTCGCCATTTTAGCTTTTTTACACTGTTTCTATTACCCTGCTTACATTGATAAAGCCGTTTTCCGACTTTGAGACGTCAATGCCATCCTCACCATAGTCAAATTGTATGATTTTTTTTGAAGCGTCCCTTACTGTGTTGTCGTATTCAACCTTCAGGTCCTGCATTGCATTGGCAAGCCTCCTGTAAAGGTAGCCGCTTTTTGGCGTCCTTAGCGCAGTGTCCATCAGCGAGTCCCTGCCCGTCATCGAGCCGAAGAAGAACTCTGCAGGCGTTAATCCATTCTTGAACCCGTTTGTGATAAAGCCGCGCGCCTCAGGACTCAAGTCAGCCTTCCTGAAATGGGACAATGTCCTCCGCTCAAATCCCTTTTCTATCCTTTTGCCCCTCATTGCCTGCTGCCCCACGCAGGCTGCCATCTGGGCTAAGTTGAGCAAATTTCCCCTTGCCCCGGATTCAGCCATGACCATTGTATGCGTTCTTTTGTCGGCATAGTTTGCAACTACCTTTCCTGTCTCGTTCCTTGCCTTGTTCAGGACTTCCAGAATCCTCAGCTCGAGCGTTTCCTGGAGAGTCTTTCCAGGGAATGCCTCAAGGCTGCCTTCCCTGAACTGTGCAATCAGCTTGTCAACATTATTCTTCGCATTGTCAAGGTCTTCCTTTATCTTGAGCCTTGCCTGCTCAGGCAGGTCAGTGTCCGACAATGCAGAAGTAAATCCTGCCCTGAACAGGTATTCTATTCCAAGCCTGAAAATCTTGCCGAGCATGTCAATGCTGTGGTCTTTTCCGTATTTCTGGTGGATGTTCCTCAGCATCAGGCCTGATTCCTCTCCAAGCGAGTTCCTGTCCATAACTCCCGAGACCAGCCTGCCGTTTTCTATGACAACATGGGTTTCCTTGTCGCACCTGTCCTTGCTCCTGTCGCACAATCTTGAGTGCCCGCTGTAGTTGAAGTCGTCAGGCAGCAGCATGCTGAAAATCTCCTTTCCTGTTACGACAGACTTTCTAGGCAGGCCGGAGAAATCCGTAATCCCGACTGCTGACAGAAGGTCAATAGCATCTTCCCTTTTTATTGAATTGTCCTTTGTCAAAGAATAATTTCCTGATATTGCATCCTGGGTGCAGCCGATTATGCTCAGCCCGTACCTCAATGAAATAAGCTGGGTTTGCACTTCCATCAAAATTTCAGATTCCGCCCTTGCTTCCTCTGTCTGGGGGATATGAAGATTCATTTCATCGCCGTCAAAATCAGCGTTGTAAGGCGTGCATACAGCAGGGTTCAGCCTTAATGTCTTGCCAGGAAGCACTTTCACGCGATGGCACATCATGCTCATCCTGTGCAGCGAAGGCTGCCTGTTGAACACAGCCACGTCGCCGTCCATCAAATGTCTCTCGACAATATAGCCCGGCTGGAGCTCCTCAAGCGAAGCCTCTTTTGTCTCTTCTGTGATTTTCTTTTTCTTCCCGTCAGGCCTTATGATATAGTTCGCTCCGGGATATTTTTCAGGCCCGTTCTCGACGAATTTTTTTAGGTATTGGATGTTCCATTCGTTTACCCTCTCAGGTACTGTAAGCTTGTTGGCAATGGCAAATGGCACGCCAACCTCGAAAAGCTCGAGCATAGGGTCCGGGCTTATGACGGTTCTTGCGGAAAAGTTGGTTCTTTTGCCTGCCAGATTGTGCCTTATCCTGCCTTCCTTGCTTTTTATCCTCTCTGTCAGCGTCTTCAATGGCTGCCCGCTCCTGTGCCTTGCAGGAGGCAGCTGCGCAATGTTGTTGTCAAAGAATGTTGTAACGTGATACTGCAGCAGGTCCCACAAGTCCTCGACTATTATTTCAGGCGCGCCTGCATTTATGTTCTCGAAAAGCCTTTGGTTTATCCTTACAATGTCGCCCATCTTGTGCGTCAGGTCGTCCTCGCTTCTCTCGCCGCTTTCAAGTGTTATGCTCGGCCTCATGGTTACAGGCGGTATCGGGAGGATTGTGAGAACCATCCATTCAGGCCTCACATGCGGAACCTTCAGGCCGAATATCTCGCAGTCAGCGTCAGGAATTTTCTCAAGCCTTGCCCTTATCTCTATGGGGCTCAGCCTTTTTTCATCCTCGAGGAATGTCGTGGGCTTTTCCATGCTTATCTTTTTCTGCTTTGCCTTGCAGTTGGGGCACTTGCTCACTGTCTTCAGCCCGGCAATCACTTCCTTGACTTTCTGCCTCCTTTCCTCAACCCCACTCTCCTTTTCCACAGTGTCGAGAAGTTCCTTTATTTTCGGTAGCTTGTTGTCGGGAATAAGGATTCTGCCGCACTCCCTGCACGTGCACTTAACCAGTGTAAGTATAATGTTTACAAACTTCACATGGATTATCGGCCTTGCAAGCTCTATGTACCCAAAATGCCCTATGCATTCTTTCAGCTTGGAGCCGCATGTCTTGCACCTCAATCCCGGGTCTATTACCCCAAGCCTTATGTCCATCAGGCCGCCGTCGACAGGATAGCCCTCTTTGTCGTAAAGCTCTGGAGTGACTATCTTTGCAGACGCCATCTTCCTGATCATCTTTGGGCTTAGCACGGAAAAGGCAATGCTTCTGACTTGCTTGTAGACATACTGCTCTTCCTCGATTCTTTCGGTTTTGCCTTCCTTGCCCTCGATAGCCTGCTTTACGTCCTCAAGCTCCTGTTTTTGCTCTTCTTTTTCTTCCGCCATTTTATTTTTTGAATATTTTTATAGAGAACTTTGACAAAATTGATATATTTCAAAATTCTCTATAGTGATTTCCATTTTTTATTTTTCCTTCTCTTTAGCCGGCTTGACTGTCAGGCTTGGCAGTCCCGTGCCTATAGGCACAGGCTGGTTTACCATAACGTTTTCGACAACAGAGTTGAGGTTGTCAACTTCGCCGACAAGAGCGGCATTTATGATGTGTTTTATAGGTGTTTCAAAAGAAGCCCTTGCAAGCACGCTTGACTTCTCGCTTACAACCCCATACCTTGTTATGCCCTTCAAAGTGCCGCTCACGCACATTGTGTCTGCAACAAGCATTATGTGCCTTACGTCAACATTCAGGCCCTGGCTTTCTATAACCTTGAATATCTCGTTGATGATGGCCTGCCTTGCAGCCTCTATGCCGAGCACCTGCTCGATTTCAAATATGTTGTTTGTGGTCGTCCTGTAAGCGTCAACCTCTTCCAGCTGCAGGACATCTGCAAGGTTGGAGCCCGCTGTTATTATTATGAATTCATCCTCCCTCTTTACCGGAAGGACCTGCGAAACCCCCTTTATGCCCTTTATAGTCACCGCTTTTATCTTTTCTTTGGTTTTGTAAGCATCGTTGAAGGTGTCTTCCTTGCTCCTTGCCTTGAGCGTCAATGACTCCTTGTTGTCCTTTATGTTGTGCCCCTTAATCTGCTTTGAAATCGCATCAATAACCTTGCCGTTCGTCAGCTCCAGTGCCTTCATCTTCTCCCTGTCAAGCTTTACGTCTATTGTGAAGTCAGCTATGTTTATTGTGAACTCCGTTGCAATGTCCCTGAGCTTCGTCTCCTTTATCTGCAGGGCAAGGTTTTTCAAATCATTTATGTTCTTTCCGCTTGCATAGGGCTTTTTTAAGTATATCTCCATCATTGGGTTATCAAGCTCTTTCCTTCCGTCGAGAATCTCTATTATCCTTGGCAGCCCGAGAGTGACGTTCATCTCTGCGACTCCTGCAAAGTGGAACGTGTTTAAGGTCATCTGCGTGCCCGGCTCTCCGATTGACTCAGCTGCAATCAGTCCAACAGCTTCGCCGGGAGTCACTCTTGCATTTTTGTATTCCAGGTGCACGGCCTCCATGATTTTTTTCAGCTTCGTGTCGCTTATGCCTTTCGGTATATTGTTCCTTATTCCCTCGATTATTTTCGGGGGAAGCATGTCCTCGTACTCTGAAATTATGTCTGCCATTTTTGTTGAAGTTAATACTTGCTCTCAAGCTGCAGTTTTGGGTATATTCCCAATGACTTGAATTCGTCAAGCATGAGCTTGAACGCATAGCTTATCTCTATGTCGTGGATTTCAACATTCTCGCCGCATACAGGGCAGTAGCTTTTGTTCCTGTAGTTGTCTTTTATCGCTATTACGCCGCAGCTCTCGCATACAGGAACAACAGTCCTGTCGCTGTCGAACCTTTCCTTGAGCAGCAATGATGCGCCATGCGCAACAAATGTGTCCTTCTCCATCTCGCCAAGCCTCAAGCCGCCTTCCTTGGCCCTTCCTTCCGTAGGCTGCCTTGTCAAAAGCTGTATCGGGCCTCTGGCTCTTGAATGGATTTTGTTTGCCACCATGTGCTTCAGTTTCAGGTAGTACATATTGCCTACGAATATCTTTGCGCGGTATTGCTCGCCTGTCTGCCCGTTGTACATTGTCTCGGCCCCGCTTTCCCTGAAGCCCAGCGAAAGCAGCTCCTTCCTGAGCCTTTCTTCGGGCTCGGCGTCGAAAGTCGTCCCGTTGATATAGCGCCCTGCAAGCGCGCCCACTTTTCCCGCTATCATCTCAATCAAGTGCGCTATGGTCATTCTTGACGGGATTCCATGCGGCGAGAATATCAAGTCAGGAATGATTCCCGATGCAGAGAAAGGCATGTCGCTTTGCGGCACAATCAGCCCAACAACGCCCTTTTGCCCGTGCCTGCTGGTGAACTTGTCGCCCAGCTCAGGCAGCCTTTCGTCCCTCATCCTTACTTGGATCAGCTTGTTGCCCTCCTCGTTTTCCGTCAGCAATATGAAGTCAACTATTCCTTCCTCTCCGTGCTTTAAGTTCACGGAACTTTCCCTTCTTGTGCTTGCCGCAAGGCTGTACTCCTCCATGGAGCTCAAAAACCTTGGCGGAGATGTTTTTCCTATTACAACATCGCCTTCCCTTACCTTTGCCTCGGGATAGATTATGCCGTCGTCTTCCAAAAACCTGTAGTCCTTTTCAGTCTTGTAGCCCTTGACATCCTTGTCCGGAATGCAAATTTCATCAATCAAGCCGCCGGCGTACCTGAGCTCCTCTGCAACTGCAGGCCTGAAATATGTAGACCTTCCCAAGCCCCTTTCGATTGAGCCCCTGTTAAGGATGATTGCATCCTCCATGTTGTAGCCTTTGTAGCTCATTATCGCGACAACTATGTTCTGCCCAGCAGGGTGCTTGCCGTAGTCAGAAATCTCGTGCATGATTGTGTTCACTACAGGAAGCTGGGGGTACTGGATCAAGTTCACGTCCATGTCCATCCTGACTGCAAAATTCGAGGCGTAAAATCCAAGGGCCTGCTTCTGGTTTTTCGAGCCTGCGTTAAGCCTTGTCGACTGGTTGAAGTTGCCGTAAGGCACAAGCGAGGTGCAATAGCCAAGCATAGCCAGCGGAGTTATCTCAAGGTGCGTGTGCTCCGGCGTCAGGTCGCTCTCGAAGAATGCGACAACTGCATTTTCCTCCTCGGCAGCATCAAGGTACTCTATTATGCCCTGCTTTGCAAGGTCCGACCACGAAATCTCATTTTTTTCAAGCTGCTTAAGGTGCCTTTCAGTCAGCAGGGGAACCCCGTCCTTTACCACTATAAGCGGCCTTCTGGCCCTGCCCTTTGAGCTCTCAATCTGGATTTCATTTGCCCTCTCGTTGTAGAAAACATTTAAGTTTTCAGTTATGGCTCCCTTCCTCCTCTCCTCCCGCATCTTCTGGACAAATTCTATAGGATTTTCCACGCTGCCCAAAAATTTGCTGTTGAGGTAAACTTCTGCCATTTTGTTTTTAATGCGCTGTTTTTTGTTTATTATTTATTGCAACCTTTATTTTATGACTTTCAAGCCCATCGCCTTCAGTGACTTTATAATTTCGTCTTCGTTTGACTCGCCTGATATAGTGCAAAGCAATGCAAGGTTCTTCCTCAGCCCGATATTCGTGCCTTCGGGAGTTTCTATCGGGCACAGCCTTCCAAGATGCGTCGGGTGAAGCTCCCTTGCCTCGAAATTTTCCTGCGAGGCGCTCAGCGGGCTGACAACCCTCTGCAAGTGCGACAATGTCTCCAGGTAATTCAGGCGCTGGATTCGCTGGCTTATGCCCTTCCTGCCGCCAACCCAGACTCCCGTTGCCATTGACGAATAAATTCTTTGGGTAAGCAGCTTGTCCCTTATGATGTTCTTTATCGAAGGGAACTTGCCCCTCTTGACAATCCTCTGGAAATTGTACAGCAGGTCGCCGATGAGGACTTTCAGGTTGAGCCTCAGCAGGTCTGCAAGCAGGTCGCCGCTCATCTTGAGCCTCTTGTTCATGTAGTGGTCCTTGTCGTCCACGTCAAGCTCGTTGTTGGAGACAAGAATGTATTTTTTCAGCATCTTGCACAGGTTGTACGCCTTGAAGATCCTGTCTTCCTTCCTGATTCCGAGATGGGGCAAAAGGTACTTGTCGAGAATTTCCTGCATCCTCTCGATCCTCACCTCTTTTGACTGGGTTATACCTATCTTCTTTGCAATGTAATCCAGCGCTTCCTCCTCATTCTTTATTGCGACAAACTCAAGAAGGTTGATTATTATCTCATCAAATTGCCTCTCGCTTGAGATAAACTTTGTTATTTCCTCGTCCTTAAGCAGGCCAAGCGCCTTTATAACGACGATTATTGGTATTCTTTTTACCCTTGTGAAAGTAAGGTAGAACAAGCCGTCTTTCATCTTCTCCATTGTATGCGGAATCTTGAACGAGCCGTATTCCGAGAATAATTTGCCCACGGTCTCGCTTGGGCCGGTGGCGTCTTTTTCAACAAGGAACCTGTTGGAGGCTAGGTCCTCGATTGTTATAAGGACTTTCTCTGTCCCGTTGATTATAAAATAGCCTCCGGGCTCGTCAAAGTCCTCTCCCTTTGCTATGAGCTCCTCTTTGCTCAGCTTGTGCAGGTGGCACCACTTGCTCTTGAGCATTATCGGCAGGTTGCCTATCTGGGTGTCAAGGCTTTCCCTCTGCACGCCGTTGATGTGCTCGCTGACCGTTATCCAGCACGGCGCCGAGTATGTTATTTTCCTCAGCCTTGCCTCCATCGGGTAAATGTTCCTTACAGAGCCGTCCGCCTCTATCATCTTGGGCTTTTCAACCCAGATTTTGTCAAGCCTTATCTTGAACTCGTCAATATTGTGGGGAATTATTGTTGGTGTTATCTCCCTGTTTTCCTCTATGATGTTCAGAAGCTCCCTGTCTATGAAATTGTTGAATGATTCTATGTCTGAGTCTACAAAGCTCTGCTCCTCAAAGTATTTCTTGATCAGGGTTTTTCCGTACTTATACATCCGACACCGCCCTGTAAAATGCCGATTCGCCGGCTGTCTCGCTTTTCCTCATGATTTTTATTATGTCGCCGATTTTCACGTCCATGTCCTTGATGGATGCGTCTGTCTTCAGTATTTTCGGCAGCTCCTTAGAAGTTACGTGATACTTTTCCAATAGCTGTGCTTTTTCCCTTTCACCAAGCTTTATGTGTTTTGGAGTTAGTATGTGCTTATCAACCTTGAATTTTTGCTTCTTCATCTTTTGCTTTGTCACTGCTCCAGTTCAAACGATGCTGATTATTGGCAACCTTTATTTTATAGTGGGCCGGACGAGATTCGGACTCGCGACCACCTGATTAAAAGTTTCACCCCGACCTATGGATTTTTCCGACAGGTGCTCTATTGCCCATTTTGGCAATTCCAGGCTGAGCTACCGGCCCATGAGTGTAAAAGCGCCCTGGTCGGGAATTCCATAACCCTTACCATCGTTCCGTGGGATTGAGCAATGCGAAATCCCACATTGCATGCTTTTCCACAGGCTTTTGGCAAAAGGTTGTTTTGAACCCGAATCGAAGCCGCGACAGGGCTTCATGCTGAGCCGGATTACACCACCAGGGCATGTAACGGCTGAATAAAGGCATAGGAATCCCCCTTTAGATTAAATAACCATGTAATCATAGTCTTTTGTCTAAAGAAGGATTAATTATCATCGCAACTGGGATAATGAAGTTATTTATAAAGCTTTTGGAATTTTATATGTAAATAAAGGAAACAATGGTTTAATAAAAAATCAAAAACGGGAGACCCATGTGCTCTCTCGGCTAAAATGGGTGCCCCTCAATGAATACTTTCAGGCAAAGCAGCAGAAGCGGATTACTTCAATCACTAAAACTTCCAGAAGTCGCTCTCGTTTTTGTTTTTAATTTTCGTTTTTGTTGTTTTTAATACAATTAATTTACTTCAATTTTTCCCACAATATTTAAATACCAAAATCAAATCCATAAAGCCATGAAAAGAAGCTCTCGTCGATGGAAGAAAAAGCAGCAAATGCGCTGGAAATGGCAGCGCAAGCGCATGAAGAAAGAGAGAAGGCTGAGAAAGCAGCACAGGGCGACTTAAATCCTGATTATTTTTTGGGCGGTGGTGAATATTTCAATGATGGAAGACATTTCTAAAACAGACCCTGAAATCTATGGGATTATAAAAAAAGAAAGGAATAGGTTGAGCAATGGCATCGAGCTTATTCCCAGCGAGAATGTTGTAAGCAAAGCTGTACTACAGGCATTGGGCTCTGTTTTTACAAATAAGTATTCTGAAGGTTATCCGCATAAAAGATATTATGGCGGCAATGAATTTGTTGATATGGCTGAGGATTTGGCTATTGAAAGGGCAAAAAAATTATTTGGGGCAGAGCACGTTAATGTGCAGCCTTACTCCGGAAGCCCTGCAAATCAGGCTGTATTTTTCGCTTTGCTAAACTTAGGCGACACTTTTATGGGCTTTGACTTGAGTGCAGGAGGACATTTAACCCATGGAAGCCCTGTCAATTTTTCTGGCAAACAATATAATTGTGTTGCTTACAACGTGGAGAAAGGAAGTGAGCTTCTTGACTATGATAAAATAAAAAAGCAGGCTATGACGGTAAAACCCAAACTCATTTTGTCCGGATTGACTGCTTATCCAAGAAAATTAGATTTTAAGGCGTTTCAGGAAATTTGTGATGAAGCAGGAGCTTATCACATGTCGGATATTGCCCACATAGCTGGGTTGTGCGCCACAGGAGTCCATGAAAGCCCTGTTCCCCTTGCTGATGTTGTTACAACAACAACCCATAAAACATTAAGGGGGCCGAGGGGCGGTATGATTATGTGCAAGATAGAAGATAAATTTGACAGGAATGGCAAAAAAAATTTAGCGCAAAAAATAGACTCTGCAGTTTTTCCTGGGCTGCAGGGCGGTCCGCATGACCATGTCAATGCAGCAAAAGCTGTTGCTTTTGGAGAAGCCCTAAAGCCTGGCTACAGGGATTATTGCAAGCAAATTGTAAAGAATGCAAAAGCTCTTGCTGAAACACTAATGGATAAGGGTCTTGAGCTTGTTACAGGCGGCACAGATAATCATTTAATGGTTATTAAGCTAGTCAATAAGGGGCTGACAGGAAAAGGCAAAGAAGTGCAGAATGCATTGGATGGGGCAGGAATAACAGTAAATAAGAATACTATACCTTATGAGCCTGCAACACCGTTTAACCCTTCTGGAATTAGGCTGGGCACTCCTGCAATAACCACAAGAGGAATGAAGGAAAGTGAAATGAAAGTGATTGGGGAGTGCATTGCAAAGGTTATTGATAATTATACTGACAAAAGAGTGATTGAAAGAGTAAAAAGTGATATTTTAGAGCTTTGCAAAGATTTTCAATTGTATCCCGGAATGGAAGTTTTGAGATAAATAATGGTGAACCAAGTGCAGTTAAGCCGTTTAAGGAGTGATATGGGAACCAAATCAGTTGATGCTATAATAATTGGAGGCGGTTTTTTATTGGGTATATGGGATAGTTTATTAAGACAGAATAATCTTACATACCCTGAGTATTTTCTGAATGGGGCACCACTAGCACTACCTGCATCTATGGTTAGCTATGGTGTATATTTAAATATGTCAGAATCAATTGGCAGGGTAGCTGCTCCAATTTACGTATCTCATTTGGGAGGCCAGACAGTAGGAGAACTCATCAAAACCTTTTACTAATTTAATAAAAATGACAGCCAAAATCATAGACGGAAAGAAGATTGCAGACAGGATTCTCAATGATATAAAGGGCAAAATAAAAAACATGAAAGAGAAGCCCGGGCTGGCTATTGTTTTGGTAGGCAATAATCCCGCATCCGAGATTTATGTAAGCTCAAAGGAGAAGGCTTTCAAAGAAGTTGAGGGCTATTGCGAGAGGCACAATCTAAGCAAAGACATAAATGAGATGGAATTGCTGAATCTTTTAAACCGGCTGAACAGCAATCCAAAAGTGCACGGCATTCTGGTGCAGCTGCCATTGCCGGAGCAGATTGACGAGAATCTGATTACAAATTCCATAGTTCCCCACAAGGATGTTGACGGGTTTACATCTTTGAGCCTGGGGCGCCTTTTTTCAGGGCATGAAATAATCGCGCCTGCAACCGCAAGGGCTGTAATTCATCTGATTGAGTCAACAGGAATAAAGATTGAGGGAAAAAATGCGGTTGTCGTCGGCAGGAGCAATATTGTAGGCAAGCCTGTTGCAATGATGCTTCTTGAAAAGAATGCGACTGTTACAGTATGCCATTCAAAAACAAAAAATATTTCAGAGCACACAAAAAAGGCTGACATTCTTGTTGCTGCTGCAGGCAAGCCGAAACTGATAACAAAGGAAATGGTCAAGGAAGGCGCTGTCGTGATTGACGTCGGCATCAACAGGGTCAACGGAAAGATTACAGGAGATGTTGATTTTGAGAATGTGAAAGAAGTTGCCGGATTTATAACGCCTGTGCCTGGCGGCGTAGGGCCTATGACAATTGCCATGCTGATGGACAACACTTTGAAGGCTATGGAACTGGCTGAAAAGGTTAGACACTGATTCTAAAGCGAAAGGTTTTTTATATGATTTAGTTTTTAATCCGTATATGGCTAAAAATAAGAAAAAAACTTCAATATTGGACCTTTTTGGAGCACTAAAGGATGATAAAGACCCAATATCGGCATTTGAAAAATCTTTTAAATACAGAAAAAATCTCAAATTAAAAAATGTCAAATTTGATTAAATGAAAAAATGGTAGCAACATTCGAGCTTGAAGTCACAAAAGTAAAATATGAAACCCATGATGTTTTCAGCACTTATCTTTCAAGGGATAATTTTGACTACAAGCCCGGGCAGTACGTGATTCTTGAGATTGATGTTGAGGATTTGGAAGGCAATACGCGCCCATTGTCAATTGCTTCATCGCCGACAGAGGGATTCATTCTTCTTTCCACCAAGATAAGGGACACGCCTTTCAAGCAGAAACTGATTGCTCTGAAGCCCGGCGACAAGGTAAAGGTTAAGGGCCCTATGGGGATGTTTACCCTGAAAGAGGACGCAAAAGAGATTGTTTTTTTGGGTGGCGGGATTGGGATAACTCCATTTCGGGATATGATAAAATATGCAGCTGACAGGAAATTGGCGATAAAACTGACATTGCTTTACTCAAACAAAACAGCTGCTGACATTGTCTATAAAGATGAATGGGAAGCTTTTCAGAAGCAGAATCCAAACTTGAAAGTTGTGCATACAATAACTGATGATGCCTCATGGCATGGCAGGAAAGGCAGGATAAACGAGGCAATGATCAAGGAGTTTTGCAGCGATGTTAATACCGCAATTTTTTACATCTGCGGGCCGCCAGGAATGGTTACAGGGCTTTATGAATTATTGAAAACAATGAATATTCCGCAAAGCAATATAAAGATTGAGAAGTTTGCTGGGTATTGAAAAGGAAATGTTTGCCTAACGTACAATTTTAAGTGAGGTTTTTCTCCTCGAAAATTTTGTTGAGGAAAATGAGGCATCCCACATTTTCACTCGTAACAAAATTTTCAGAGCTGATAAAAACTTAGGTTGAGTGAAGCGAAGCTACGAAGTGGCAAGCGGAACGAAATCGTTTAATGTGTGTTATACGAGTGAGCCTACGAAGTGGGCGAACCGAGCGAACGAAGTGAGCGAAGAGTTTTTGAGCTGCCGAAAGTCCGTTGGTGGCGTAATTTTTAGTTAGTTTAAGCATAATAGATTACTGCGAAGCAGAGTAGAAGTTCGTTATGGGTGGGGCGTTTCGTTAAAAATATTTAAATAGTCTTTAATATCATAGAGTCTTATGTTAGAGAAAAATAAGATTTATTGTATGGATTGTTTAGAAGGAATAAAAAAATTAAGTCCTGAGTCCATTGATTTAATACTAACGGATCCTCCTTATGGTTTAAATAAAGAAGGGATAAAAAACGATTCTGATCTATCTCTATTTTATAGTATTCTTCCAGAGTGTAATAGAGTCTTAAAAAAAGATTCTTTTTTCATTACATTTTTTAGCACAAAATTTTTACCAGAATTGTTTAAAAATAATCCTTTTACCTACTATTGGCAAACTATTCTCTATTGTCCTAACGGAAGTGTTAGATCTTCAATAGGATATACTAAATTTATGTCAGTAATTATTTTCAAAAAAGGAAATCCTAAAATAAAAAAGTCTAATAAAGATATTTTTGTTGATACACCCGGCAGAAAGGTAGAGCCAGAAGAAGGTTACATAAATCATCCAACCCCAAAACCAACTAAATTTATAAAAGAACTTCTTGAAATGTTTAGTAAAGATGGGGATTTAGTTTTAGATCCTTTTATTGGGAGTGGAAGCACAGCAGTCGCATGCCAAGATATAAATAGAAATTTCATAGGATTTGAAATTAACAAAGAATACTGTGAGTTAGCAAATAAACGATTAAAAGTAAAGAAAAAGAGGATTATGGAGTTTTAACATCTCCTGATGTTGTGTCTGTTTCTTCATGAATTTTCTTTAACAGATTCTTCCCTTTATCAGAAATTTCATAATATTTGAATTTTGTTCTTTTATCTGTCAAGCAGTGTATCAATTCTTTCTCAACTAATTCTGTAAGTGTTCTGCTTACCGCACTAATATGGACTTCTAATGTTTTGCTTAGGGAGGTTGGTGTTCTTTTTTGTTTATTCAATAAAGTAAGAAGCTTAAATCGAATTTTACTACTTGTTATGAAGCTTATTAAGTCCCAATCCATCTTAATCTCCTTTCTTCTCAATGATTATCTTATTTTTTTGCATTTTTACCATCAATTCCTAACCTTTTATCCATTTTAGTTCTTTAATAAAATTGAAAGGGATAGTAACAAAGTATCTTGTAAAATCAGGTTGTTGTAAACGCATAGTTCTTACTTTTGTTACCATTGGTATACAAATGATTAACTTATCTTTTATACTTATTTAACAAATTTGTTAAGTATCTATTAATAGATATAATTGTTAATGGGCAAAATGGCAATTAAAATTGAAATAGCAAATGGTAAAGTTAAATTATCACTATACAAATCTATGGGTGGAATTAGAATAGCCGATGAACATGGGAATCATGTAAGCAGTCCTACAAAACAAAAAAATGATGTCGGTTCTTTTGTTGAGTGGATGATTACTAATGACGAGATTAAATTTTTAGTAGATTCCTTTTTTGAGGTAGGAAATATTAACAATCTTGTTAGTGATATGAAAGAAATAAAAAAATTTACTGAGGAGTCAGAGTATTCAAGAAGAAAAACCATAAAATTAGATAAAGAGAAGGTTGAGAATTTTGACGGTTTTGAAATATTCCAATATACTGAAAATTTCTCATCTTTCGAAAAAACTCTTGACTCAAAAATAAAGGTAAGAATAACTTTTAAGTTAGGTGATTATGGGTTAGAACCTCACCCGCATATGTATGTTTTGTTGCCCTTTAGTCACTCATCAATAAAATTGAAGAATAATAATGGAGTTATAAATCAAAACGGGATTTTAGGTAGTGGTTGTTTTGCAGAATGGATTCCTACAAATGAAGATATAAAAGATATAATCACAACTTTAGCACATGCATCTAGTAAACATCGAGATGCCCTAATTGATCTTCTACAGAATTAGTCAACTAGTTTCATAATAATGTTGCGAGCGGTTTTCATTTATTAATTTCTTTAGATTTTTTCCATAAATCCATTAGTCTTTTTACATCTTCAGGGTCTTTTTGATCTAATAGTGGTTCTTCAATATTTTTAAACGCATCATTTTTCTTCTTATCCCTATATGCTTTCATCCTTCTTTCAAATTTAGACCTTCTATAGTCCGCCATTATTAAACCTTAATTTTGAAGTTAAAAACATCTTCTTTTTTGATAGATTTACTTCCTACACGACAAGTAATATTTTTGAAATAATCTTGATTTTGATTGATTGCCTCGCATATACTCTCTTTTATTGATTTATTATTCTGATGTTCTTTTTGAAAATCTAAAACATAAAACATATCATTTAAAATGTCGTTTTCTATATTTATCAACCCACATTTTCCAACGCTAGAATTCCCCACCCTGACAACAGCCAATTTATAAGGCTCAATTTTTTCATTGATGGGTATCTTAACTTTCTCAAGGATATTTTTAGCAGATACATTATTATTGTCAAATGATTTTTTACATTTAAGTTTATTTTTAGATAGGTATCTCCTTAACTCAATTCCAGAAGTATTTTGAACAATACCGTGGTTTTTATTGAACACTACTTCAGGAATTAACTCTTCGTGAAACTCTGAAATGGGTAGAATATATCTATGGGATTCTCCATTTTCAAATTGTAAGATTATTTTATCTTTGAAATCGTCAACATTCGTGAAGACAGCAAAACAACAGGGAATGTGATAATCAAACCAAACTTCCTTATTTTGAAATATGATTATTGTAGAAAATTTTTCCAATATTTTCTGTTTGATTTCCTTATTTCTATTTTTAATAAAAAATGAAATTGGTAATACAAAAGCTATTGAGGAGTCTTTATTTTTTAAGTGTTTTAGACATTTTAGTATAAAAACATTTTCAATTTTTTCTTTTTCTTTTTTTAGTAATTGTTCTGTTAAATACATTGAAGGAGAAACATTTGAATTTTTATAATTCTTAGGATAATAATAACTTTCAAAAACATTATACTTCGTAAATGGTGGATTACCTATACTCAAATCAAATTTATTAGATATTAGATAATCAAAAAAATCTTTGGGTTTTTCTGTAAGTGCAGGATCAATCTCGCAACCTACGACATTGTTAAAGCCATTATTCGATAAAACTTTAAGAAAGTTTCCCGTTCCAAAAGATGGTTCTAATATTGAAGCATCGCAAGGGTATTTCTTAAATTCAAGTATTATCTTTAAAACCCGTTCAACTATTTTGGTTTTAGTGAAATATTGTCCATACTTGAATTTATTAATAACATCTGATTTATTTTCCTCAGGTTTATCAAATAGTCCTATTTGCTCAGATTTTGAGTAATTAGTTAAATTTAGTTGCATGTTTGTTCCTTTATGATTAATATCAAATATGAAGTTTATTAATGTTCTTCTTTTTAAATCGTTCGTTTTTCATTCGTTCGCCCCACCCCAATTTAAAGTAACCAAAAATTTCAGAGAGCGTAGCGAACCCGTATAATCTACACAGATTATGCGAAGCCACCAACTACAAAGACTTTCGGTTTAACGTTAACAACGGCAGCTCAAAAACTTCTTGCCTAACGCATTTTAAGCGAACTTTACTCAATAAAATTGTTTGTTTTCAATATAGCAAACAATCCCTTTTTAAGTTAATAAAAAGCTTTAAATACCAATGTCCTACTCTTAAATTCGTGGGATTGAGCAAAGCGAAATCCCACTTGATTAAGGTGTCAACTGACTTCGCAGTTGTGGGGGTTTTGAATGCTTCATATAGGTGTTTTGGCATCCACAAAAGCTACAGACATGCAGGCTGTAATTGATGCTATAATCTCCAAAAAGCTCAATGCCGTTATTTCTGTTGTGATAAGCAACAAGCAGGATGCCTATGCTCTCAAAAGAGCAAAAAATAATAACATAAAGGCTGTTTTTCTTGATTCCAAAGGCAAGCAAAGAGAAGAATATGACAAGGAAATATCAGAAATCCTTGAAGAAAACAATGTTGATTTAATTTTATTAATAGGCTACATGAGATTCTTAAGCCCCTGGTTTGTCAACAAGTACAAAAACAGGATAATGAACATCCATCCGAGCTTATTGCCAAAGTATGCAGGCGGAATGGACACAAATGTCCATGAGGAAGTTTTAAAAAACAATGAAAAAGTCACAGGCGCAACCCTGCACTTTGTGGATGAAGGCGCAGACACAGGCCCAATCATAATGCAAAAGGAAGTCAGGATAGAAAAAAACGAAACAGTTGACTCGCTAAAAGAAAAAGTCCAGAAGGCAGAGCAGGATATTATCATAAAAGCAATTGACTTGTACAGCAGGGGAAAAATCAAAGTCATAAAAAACAAAGCAGTAATAAAATAAAAATGGAAAATCAGGAAATAACCCGGAAAATTGTCTGGTGGAAAGATGCAAAGCTTTTGACAGGAGTTATTTTAGTGGTATTGAGCATAATTATAGGATTTTACAGCAAAGTTTATGTTGTTGCAAAAATTTACGAGCCCATTGCAGTCGTTACAGGATTGTCTGTTTATGCGCTGAGCTGGATTTTGCTGTTCTTCGGCGCATTCCTTACAGGATGGGAGACTGTCCATCTGATTCAAAGCAGAATCCATCATCATGTAAGGAAAACCATGAAAGGAACATATGAATACACAAAAAAGCTGCCTAAAAGAGGCTACCATTACACAAAAGAGCTCCATAAAAAAGGCATGGAAAAAATAAGAAAATCAATAAAATGATCAGGACTGCATTAATCTCGGTTTCAGGCAAGGAAGGCATTGTGGATTTTGCAAGAGAGCTCTCCAAGCTCGGGATAAAAATAATCTCAACAGGCAACACCGCAAAGCTTCTCAGGGAAAACAAAATAAGCGTAACTCCTGTTTCTGAAGTGACAAAATTCCCAGAAATGCTCGGCGGAAGGCTCAAGTCAATCCATCCGAACATTTTTGCAGGAATTCTGGCTGACAGGAAAAACAAAAAGCACATGAACGAGTTAAAAAAATTAAAAATAAATCCTATAGACGTGGTTGTTGTTAATTTCTACCCTTTTGAGGAAACAATAAACAAAAATCCAAAACTGAAAGATGCAATAGAAAACATAGACATAGGCGGGCCTTCATTGGTAAGGGCAGCCGCAAAAAACCATGAAAATGTGCTTGTTGTCGTGGACCCAAACGACTACAATGAAGCTATGGAAAAAATAAAAAATAAAAAAGTTGACGGGAATCTCAGGCAAAGGCTTGCTGCAAAGGCATTTGCCCATACAGCAAGATATGACGCAATAATCAGCAATTACTTCAATAATTTAACCAAAAACCAGTTCCCGGACATCCTTAATTTAACATTCAAAAAAATACAGGATTTAAGATACGGGGAAAACCCCCACCAGACTGCATCATTTTACAGGGATTTTATCGCTGATGAAACATGCGTCTCAAATGCAAGGCAGCTTCAGGGAAAAGAGCTTTCCTTCAACAACATTCTTGACATAGACGCTGCATTCGAGCTTGTAAAGGACTTTGAAAAGCCGGCTGTAGCAGTGATAAAGCACACCAATCCCTGCGGGGTTGCATCTGCCCCAGCCATAGAGGAAGCCTACAAAAGAGCCCATGAGACAGACCCCATGGCGGCTTTTGGAAGCGTAGTTGCATTGAACAGGAACTGCAATGAAAAAACTGCAAAACTGATGAAGCCCTTGTTTATTGAAGTTGTTATATGCCCAAAGTTTGAGAAAGACGCTTTGGAAATCCTGAAGGAAAAGAAGAACTTAAGGCTGCTCGAGACAGGCCCTGCAGGAAAAGTAGAAGCTGGATATGATTTCAAGAAGGTATGCGGCGGCATTCTTGCCCAGACTAATTACCATCCCGAATTGGACATAAAACAATTGAAATTTGCCACAAAAAGAAAGCCCACAAAAGAGGAATTAAATGATATGATGTTTGCATGGAAAGTCAACAAGCACGTCAAGTCAAATTCAATTGTGCTTGCGAAAAACAATGTCACTGTCGGCATCGGCGCAGGCCAGATGTCAAGGATTGATGCAGTCAAGCTGGCTGTCATGAAATCAGAAGGAAAAAGCGAGGGCTCTGTAATGAGCAGTGACGCTTTCTTTCCGTTCAGGGACGGCATTGACGAGGCGGCAAAAGCCGGAATTACTGCAATAATACAGCCTGGCGGCTCTATCAGAGATAAAGAAGTGATTGAAGCAGCCAACCAATACAAAATGGCGATGGTGTTTACTGGAGTGAGGCTGTTCAGGCATTAAGTTTAAATACTCCCGAATCTAAGAACTCTAAAACAATCATGAGGTGAATCAAATGGCTCCGCCAGTCGAAATAAATTATCTTGCAGTTCTTGTTGCAGCAATTGCATCAATGGCTCTTGGGTTTTTATGGTATGGCCCTTTGTTTGGCAATCAGTGGAAAAAGCTAATGGGCTTCACTGACAAGAGCATGAAGGCAATGAAGATGACTCCAATGCAGGCAATGATTGGAGGCTTCATTTCAACGCTTATCATGTCATATATCTTAGCTCATTTTGTCGATTACGCGCAGGCAGCAACTTTTGCTGATGGAGCGGTTGCCGGCACATGGCTGTGGCTTGGGTTCATTGCAACTGTGCAGCTTGGCTCTGTCTTATGGGAAGGAAAGCCTGTGAAATTGTATGCAATCAACACATTGCATTACCTTGTTGCATTAATCATCATGGGCGGAATTTTGGCTGTCTGGGCTTAAAACCAAGTGATAAAGCGGTTTATGCATTAGATTTTTCTATTTTACAGTAGTCAAACTACAAAAATTTATAAACATTCCACAATTTTACCAGTAATATGGATAAACTCTATTGGGGTCAAGGGCTATTTAAAGGACTGACTCCTGAGCAGTTAAGGGCAAATCAAATTTTTGACAGCATGGAGTTAATATCTGCACAATTTACTAGTAAGGAAGGCAGACTTTTTCATTTAGACTTTAGCAATTCACCACCCTACCCAAGGATTACATTAGCACATTTTGACGAAGATGAACCGCCACATGCAGACAAAAGAAGTGTTTTTGTAAAAGAAACAGGTAAAGACCTTCTGTACCACTTATTTATCCATGACGGAATCAATGTATTAGAATATAGGGGTCTTCCATCGCCTGAAAAAATTGCTCAATCCAGACTAGAGGATTTTTACAGAGTTGAGGAGATTATCACAAGAGAGACAAAGGCTAAAAAAATGAGATTTGTGAGTGGACTGCATAGTATGATACAAAGAGAGATGGTAATTCGTGGTGGATGGACTAAAGAAAGAATAGCCGATTATATTGAGGCGTTAGGGCGCCATTTTACAGATATAAAAATCCCAGAAGTATTCTTCCATGATTTGGACTTAAACCAATTGAATCGTTCTGGTTTAGAATGCACCCTTAACCCAAATATTTAAAAACACCATTCATTCTTTTTGCCTAATGCCTTTAGGAAATATTTTTATTGTTTATTTCAATGCACTATCAGAATTATTTAATGAGTTGTGGCTCTACTTCCTTCTCGGATTGGTAATTTCAGCCTTGATTCAGGAATTTGTATCGACAAAAAGGCTTTTGCAGTATTTCGGCGGCAATGACATTGCCTCGCTGGCAAGGGCAACAACTGCCGGATTGTTTGTTTCAGTCTGCTCCTGCGGAGCTATTCCGATTGCAGCAACCCTAAGGCAGAGGGGTGCATCAACAGCATCTTCACTGACGTTTTTGCTTGCTGCGCCGTGGGGCGGCTTATTGCATGTTTTCCTGATTTCAGGGTTTATAGGGATAAAAAATACAATGATATTGCTTGTATTCTCATTGGCTCTGGCATTCATTGCAGGCTTGATTCTTGCAAAATTCGAAAATAAAAAGATAATAGAAACTGGAATTCCGAAAAATCACAAGAAAAATGAAAAGCAGCTCTGCGTCGAGTGCGTTGATGTCGAGCATATGAGGCTGAAGCATGAGAATGAAAAATTGGATAGAAGAATCATTTACTGCACACCCAGAAATATCTGGCGCATTTTCAAGGACGTTGGGAAATACATAATTATCGGCTTGCTGATAGCGGCTGCCTTAAAGGCATTTGTTCCATCGGATTTAGTTGTGAAATATCTGGGCGACAATAACAGATTTTTGCCTGTCCTGATTGCAGTGCCAATCAGCGCTGTATTGGAAGTCGCATCAGAAGGGCTTGCCGTGCTTGGAGGGCAGCTTTACCAGCTTGGAGCATCACTTGGAGTTGTTTTTATTATAATGATGGTTGGCGTGGCAACAGACTTTACAGAGCTTTCAATGATATGGGGCAAGTTCGGCAAAAGATGCGCCATAGCTTATCTACTGACGGCAACAACGATTGCAGTGCTGTTTGCATGGATTATTAATATGGTGTTTTAAATGCAGTCATGGATTTATTTTGCAATGGCAGCCCAGCTTATCTGGGCTTTTACCTCGGTTATTGACAAGATAGTGATTTCAAAGGGCTACATCAAAAGCCCTTTTGTTTATATTGTGCTTAACGGCGCGATGAACGTATTTTTAATTTTTTTATTGCCGTTTTTCAATTTTGAGCCTTTGAAATTCACGGATTTTCTGATTGCAATGCTTGCGGGAATATCCCTAAGCGCGGCTGTTACCTTTTACTACAAGGCTGTGCAGTATGATGAGATATCAAGAATAAAGATAATATTCCAGATGGAGCCTATCCTGATTTTGGGGCTGTCGTTTTTCTTTTTAGGGGAAATCCTTACAAAAAACAATATGATTGGATTTTTGTTTTTGCTTGCAGCAGGCATAATTGTTGCCTATAAAAGGGAGCGCAGATCATTCCACATGAGCAGGGCATTTTATTACATCCTTGCATCTATGGTTTTGGGCGCCTTGTATTATGTTTCCTCCAAGCATATTTTTAATGTGACGGGCTTCTGGAGCGGGTTTTTGTGGCTGAGGCTTGCAAACTTCAGCGCATTGGCTGTTTTGCTTGCGCCTTCTGTCAGAAGGAAGTTTGCTGAAACCTTCAAAACTATGAAAAAAAGCATAAGGGGATTGCTGGGCTTTAAAATGGTTATTGACTTTTCAGCCTTTGTGTTTGCAAACTACGCCCTTTACAAAGGATATGCATCGCTTGTCGGCGTTTTGGAAACCGCTGTAGCGCCTTTATTTACATTCATGATAGCATTGCTTATGACAATTTATTTTCCTAGAATAATAAAAGAAGAGATAAATAAAAAAGCAATACTGACAAAACTTCTTGCTATTCTATTTGTGGTTACGGGCATTGTTTTCATTAACCTGTAAACAAAAATCCTTAAATATAGCCGCAGTACACCCAGCCAAACCAAAAATTTATATATAATTAACAATTGTTAAGTTTAAAATGGCAGATGAAACCCAAACTGTGCAGCAAAGTGTAAAGAAATACCAAGTCCAGCATGACAGGCCAAACTGCATAGGCTGCGCCGCGTGCGCTGCGGTTGCCCCTGATTTTTGGACTATGCATGAAGACGGCAAATCAGACATTGTGGGCTGCAAGAAAAGGGATGATGAGTGGGAAGAGCTCGACATAGAGGAAAAGAACTTCAAAGAGAACAAGGAAGCAGCTGAATCATGCCCTGTGAATGTCATTCATATAGTCAACAAGGAAACAGGAGAGAAAATAATTTAAACTACTTGGTTTCTTGATTCTTAATGAACAAATGCCCAAAGTGCGGCTCTAAAGACATCAAGCTTTACAATTACTTAAATATAAGGGCAGTTAAATGCAATAACTGCGGCTTTGACGAAGGCTCAGTTTACGAGGTTTACCCTGAGCAAAAGACAAGCCAGAAGGCAAAAGGGCAGTACACGATTTACAAAACAGGCGGAAGCCAAAGGGCAAGAAAGAAATAAAAAGGTGTTTTTGTTGGAAATTAAATCTTTAATCAATAAATTTACAATCTACCAGTACATGATTTTTTTCCTTGTTGTTTTGAATTTAGTTAGTACATTTTTTTATGGTTTTGGAATTAAAGCTTTGCTGCCTGTTGTTATAGCTGTGGCTACAACAACGATTCTGGATTCTGCAATCAGCTATTTCAAATCAAAAACATTGGAGTTCCCCAAAAGCGCCTTAATCTCGGGATTGTTTATTGGTGGGTTACTGACTCAGGATTTGCAATGGTATGTCTACGTCTTAGCAGGAGCAATTGCGATATTGTCAAAGCATTTGATAAAAATACAGCAAAAACACTTATTCAATCCTGCAAACTTTGGGGTTTTGCTTGTTTCAGTCATATTCGGCGCTGCCCACACATGGTGGATTTCATCGCCTTTAGTGCTTGTTTTGATTTTTGGCATTTTCATAATTTGGCGATTGAGAAGGATAGAGCTGGCAATAGGCTTTTTGGCTGGCTATTACTTGATTAATTCTGCAATTGAATTGCTCCAAGGGGCGCAATTTCCAGAAATTTATTCAACCATAATCAACGGCGGAGTTGTTTATTTCTTCTCAATGTTTATGCTGATTGAGCCAAAAACGCACCCTGCAAGAAACAGGATTGCTTACGGCATTTTTGTTGCTGCACTTCTCATTGGATTAAATCAGTATGCTGTGTCTTTTGAAAATGCAGTCGCATCATTCATCACAAGGCACGGCTTGCCTCTGGCATTGGCAATCGGCAATATTTTTGTTCCTTTAATGAATAAACTTAATTTTGAATTTAAGAAGAAAGAGCAAAGGCCGAGCATAGCAGAAACGCTGAAGAGGGGGGGTTATTGACAAAACTTAACTTTCTCTTTCCAAAACCATTAGAGTATAGCTATAAGGGTTGTTATTATCCTTTTCAACAAACTTTTCCTTTGCCTTAACCCATTCATTTTCGTCAAATTCAGGGA
>Ga0209211_10002125_pt1 | contig 35048 bp, 37 predicted proteins | sample RifGroA2_FD_183992 | JGI IMG/M metagenome (GOLD analysis project Ga0209211, IMG submission 183992) | Groundwater microbial communities from Rifle, Colorado, USA - Groundwater A2 (SPAdes) (version 2) | ecosystem: Environmental > Aquatic > Deep subsurface > Groundwater | place: Rifle, Colorado... | reverse complement strand
CCAAAGCGCCAGTATCCGTATCGGTAAATGCCACATATGAGATTATGCGCCCTTGCGAATCGATCATTTCGAAACGATCCATTGCCGATTCAGCCGGTACGGATTCAAAAACCTGGCGGGCATTGCTGGTCCAATCGACGGATAGTGTGATGGCATTGAAGCTGCGATCGGGCTTGTTCGATTTAGGCGACGCGGCGCAGCCCATTACCAGAATGGAAACCACACCGACGATGAATCCAACATGCATGTCAAACTCCCTACCCGTTCTATCAAGGCCAATCGTTAATTGCCTATCCTCAGTAAGGTTGCATACTAATCGAAAGTATGCCTCCCGTGCCTGTCAAAACAAACATGTCAAAACAAGCTTGCCAGATGATGAAATTCGCCATGCCAGTTTCCATCTTCCCCGGTTCTGTTGAAGCGGCTAGCCATTCCATTAAGCATGGCCATAATGCCAGCCAAGTCGATAGTTATTTCCTGTTTGCGGAAAGCAAGGGCTCGGTCTCGCTACACAAATTTTGCGTTGATCCACACCGTCTTTGCATTCACGAATTCATGCATTCCCAATTTTGACAGTTCGCGCCCGTATCCCGAGGCCTTCACGCCGCCGAACGGCAGGCGCGGATCGGATTTGACCATGCCGTTGATGAAGATGCAGCCAGCCTGGATGCGCGCCGCCAATTGCTCGGCGCGCGCCGCGTCCTTGCTCCAGATCGACGAGCCCAGACCGAAGCGGGTTTCGTTGGCAATATGCAGCGCATCTTCTTCGTTTGCGGCGCGGATGATGGCTGCCACCGGGCCGAATAATTCTTCGCGGTAAGCAAGAGTTTTGTCGGTGACACGGTCAAGAATCGATGGCTGGTAAAAAAATCCTGCCCGCTCGACCGGCTTGCATCCGGTCATTGCTACTGCGCCTTGTGCGATGGAATCGCTGACTTGCCGATGCAATTCATCGCGCAGATCGAGGCGCGCCATCGGGCCAATTTGCGTGGCATCGTCCAGCGGGTCGCCGAGCCTGAGTGCTTCCACTTTAGCTTTGAACTTATGCAGAAATTCGTCGACGATTTGCGGCACGACGATGAAGCGCTTGGCGGCGATGCACGACTGCCCGCAATTGAGGAAACGCGAGGCCACCGCCATGTTGACGGTGTATTCCATATCCGCATCGTGCAGCACGACGAATGGGTCGGAGCCGCCCAGTTCCAGCACGCATTTTTTCAAGTGCTGCCCGGCGCATGCCGCCACTTTGCGCCCCGCAGCTTCCGATCCGGTGAGCGTGACCGCATGCACATGCGGGCTGGCAATGACCTCGGCCACTTGATCGACTTCAATTATCAGGTTGGCGAACACGCCCTCAGGCAAACCACAATCACGAAACATGACTTCGATTGCCAGCGCGCATTGAGGTACATTCGGTGCATGCTTCAGCGCCAGTGCGTTGCCCGCCATCAGGGCCGGTGCAGCAGCGCGGAATACCTGCCAGAAAGGAAAGTTCCACGGCATGATGGCCAGCACCACGCCAAGCGGGTAATACGCGACATAGCTGTTTCCGGCATCCGATGCCACCGGCTCGCGGCGCATGAATTCCTCGCCATGCTGCGCATAGTAGTCGCAAACACCGGCGCACTTTTCGACCTCGGCGCGCGCTTCGCGTAGCGGCTTGCCCATTTCCTGCGTGATGAGGGACGCGTACCGGTCACGCTGCGTGCGCAACTGCAACGCCACTTTGCGCAGCACTTCGGCGCGCTGGGCAAAAGATATTTGCGCCCATGCTTGCTGTGCGCTGTGGGTCTTTTCCAGTGTTGGTTTCAGGCGATCAATATCCCAACTGGTGTAAGTCTGGATCACCTGATTAGTGGTTGGGTTGAGGCTCACAAAGGGCATGAAGGCTATCCTTCCAGGCTGAGATACTATGAATATGCGCAGCTCACCTAAGCCAGGTGAGTCGAAACCAAAATGAGGGATTCCCTTCTCGTAGGTTGGGCAAAGCGTAGCGTGCCCAACATTAATTTACGACACCTTTGTTCGTTGGGCACGCTACGCTTTGCCCAACCTACGTACTCAGAAAACTCCAAGAATTGAGTCATAGCAAACTAAACAGCAACACCCTTTTCATCGAACATTCCCTCGAACAATATCGAGCTGAGGTAGCGTTCGCCGGAGTCGGGCAGAATGACGACGATGGTCTTACCGGCGTTCTCCGGGCGTTTGGCTTGGCGCACGGCGGCGGCAACCGCCGCGCCGCTGGAGATACCGGACAGGATGCCTTCTTCATGCGCCAGACGGCGCGCATACAGCACTGCATCTTCGTTGGTCACTTGCTCGATCTCGTCCACCAGCGACAGATCGAGGGTGTCCGGCACAAAGCCCGCGCCGAGTCCCTGGATCTTGTGCGGGCCGGGTTTCAGCGGCTCACCGGCGCGCGTCTGGGTAAGAACGGGGCTGGCGGTCGGTTCGACCGCAACCGAGATGATGGCTTTTCCCTTGGTGTGTTTGATGTAGCGCGATACGCCGGTAATCGTGCCGCCGGTACCGACTCCGGAGACAAAAATATCGACCTTGCCGTCGGTGTCGTTCCAGACTTCCGGGCCGGTGGTTGCTTCGTGGATAGCGGGGTTGGCGGAGTTCTTGAACTGTTGCAGCAGCACATATTTTGGGTCCGAAGCCGCGATCTCTTCGGCCTTGGCAATCGCGCCGTTCATGCCTTTGGCTCCTTCGGTCAGCACCAGCGTGGCGCCGAAAGCGACCAGCAGTTTGCGCCGTTCGATGCTCATGGTTTCCGGCATGGTCAGGGTGAGCGGGATACCGCGCGCGGCGGCGACAAAAGCCAGCGCAATGCCGGTGTTGCCGCTGGTCGGCTCGACGAGATGTTTGCCCGGGCCAAGCAGGCCGCGTTTCTCGGCATCATTGACCATCGCCGCGCCGATGCGGCATTTGACCGAATAGGCCGGATTGCGGCCTTCGATCTTGGCGAGGATGATAGCAGGGGCGTCGTCGGTAATGCGGTTGAGACGCACCAGCGGTGTGCGCCCGATCGATTGTGAGTTGTCTGCGAACCAGTTTGCCATGAGTCTTTCTCCCGTTAAGTATGTCCAAAACACAAAAAAGCCGGAACGAATCCGGCTTTTTGTTTAACTCTTGATATGCATCACAACTATTTACTCGGCATCGACCGCTATTGCATCTGCCGGGCGATCCATCAGTTCGATCAGCGCCATCGGGGCATTGTCGCCCTGGCGGAAGCCGAATTTGAGGATGCGCAAGTAGCCGCCGTTGCGTGCCGCATAGCGCGGGCCGAGTTCATCGAACAGCTTGACGACCATTTCGCGGTCGCGCAGCCGGGCAAATGCCAAGCGGCGATTTGCTAGGCTCGGAGTCTTGCCCATGGTCAGGATAGGCTCCGCAACGCGGCGCAATTCCTTGGCCTTGGGTAGTGTGGTCTTGATGACTTCGTGGCGCAACAGCGATACGGTCATGTTGCGAAACATCGCCAGACGGTGGCTGCTGGTACGGTTGAGTTTTCTTAATCCTGAACGGTGACGCATGATTTGCCTCTCTAATACTTCTTGATTTCTGTGCTTCTAAATTTTGCGATGCTGTATATTTTGCCGCTTTATGCGGCGGCAACAGGCCAGTTTTCCAGCTTCATACCCAGCGACAAGTTGTGCTCGGCAAGAACCTGTTTGATTTCGTTCAAGGACTTGCGGCCCAGATTCGGTGTGCGTAGCAGGTCATTCTCGGTGTACTGGATCAGGTCGCCGATGTAGTGAATGCTTTGTGCCTTGAGGCAGTTGGATGAGCGCGGCGTCAACTCAAGATCGTCCACCGGACGCAGCAGAATCGGATCAACCTTGGGCGCTTGCACCTTCTCGACTATCGGTTCGGTACCTTCCAACGCGGCAAATACGGAGAATTGGTCAACCAGGATACGCGCCGCATTGCGGATCGCCTGTTCGGGGTCGATAGCGCCATTGGTTTCGATATGCAGCACCAGCTTGTCGAGGTCGGTGCGTTGTTCCACACGCGCGCTTTCGACAGCGTAGCTGACACGGCTAACCGGGCTGAACGATGCGTCCAACGCAATATGGCCTACCGCGCGCGTTTCGCTCGAAGCCTGGCGCGAAATTGCCGACACATAGCCGCGCCCCCGCTCAACCTTGATCTGCATGTCCAGCTTGCCGCCGGCAGTCAGATGCGCGATCACGTGATCGGGGTTGACCACTTCGACATCGGCATTGCCGCTGATATCGGCAGCAGTCACCACGCCATGACCTTCTTTTTTGATGCTCAGCACGACTTCCGGAATGTTGTGCAGCCGCAACACCACGCCCTTCAGGTTTAACAGGATGTCCACGACATCTTCCTGCACACCGTCGATGGTCGCATATTCGTGCAGTACACCTGCCATCTTCACTTCTGTCGGCGCCGCACCGTCCATCGAAGACAACAGGATACGGCGCAATGCGTTGCCCAATGTGTGACCATAGCCGCGCTCAAAAGGCTCCATCACCACCTTGGCTTGAGTGGCGGAAATCTTTTGCACATCAATGATACGGGGTTTCAAAAATTCATTCTTAGGCATACGCTACTCCGTGTGGATTACTTGGAATACAACTCAACCACGAGATGCTCGTTAATGGTTGGAGGCAGTTCGGCGCGTTGCGGCTTAGCTTTGTATATCCCCTTGAATGCCTTGGTATCCATTTCGATCCATTCCGGGAAACCGCGCTGTTCAGCCGCAGCCAATGCCGCCTTGATGCGCAGTTGCGCCCTGGATTTCTCGGCCACCTCAACCACGTCGCCGGGGCGTACTTGATAGGAAGGAATGTTTACGCGCTTGCCGTTTACCAGCAACCCATTGTGGCGCACCGTTTGACGCGCCTCGGCACGCGACGCGCCAAAACCCATGCGGTAGGAAACGTTATCCAGACGAGATTCCAGGATTTGCAACAAGCTCTCGCCGGTAATGCCGCGCTGGCTTTCCGCTTGCTTGTAGGTCAGGCGAAATTGTTTCTCCAGCACACCGTAGATGCGGCGTACTTTTTGTTTTTCACGCAACTGACCGCCATATTCGGACAAACGGGTATTCTTCTTTTGCCCGTGCTGGCCAGGCGGATAAGCCCTGCGCTCGACAGCGCACTTGTCGGTAAAACATTTTTCGCCTTTCAGGAACAGCTTTTCGCCTTCACGGCGGCACTGACGGCACTTTGCATCGAGATTTCTAGCCAAGATCGGCTCTCCCCAAGAATTTAGATAGGATTAGATACGGCGCTTTTTCGGCGGACGGCAACCGTTGTGCGGCACCGGCGTAATATCGGAAATACTGGTGATTTTAAAACCAGCCGCATTCAATGCGCGCACTGCGGATTCGCGGCCCGGGCCGGGGCCCTTGATGCGCACTTCAAGATTTTTGACACCGCATTCGACCGCAGCCTTGCCCACTGTCTCTGCCGCAACCTGCGCCGCAAACGGCGTGCTCTTGCGTGAGCCCTTAAAGCCTTGCGCGCCACTGGTGGACCATGCCAGAGTATTGCCTTGGCGGTCAGTAATGGTAACGATAGTGTTGTTAAAAGAAGCATGAACGTGCGCGATCCCTTCGGCTACGTTCTTTTTGACTTTCTTGCGCACTTTCGTGCTTGGCTTAACCATTATCTAATCCTCTAAAAATTACTTCTTGGCGCCGGCAATTGCCTTGCGCGGCCCCTTGCGGGTGCGCGCATTGGTGCGGGTGCGTTGGCCGCGGCATGGCAACCCGCGACGGTGGCGCACACCGCGATAACATCCCAGATCCATCAGGCGCTTGATATTCATTGTCGTTTCACGGCGCAAGTCGCCTTCGACAGAGAACTTGGCAACCTGCTCGCGCAGCTTTTCCACTTCCGCGTCAGTCAGATCTTTCATCTTGGTGGCGGCGTTTACGCCAGCCAGCGCGCAAATGTCTTTCGAACGCATACGTCCGATACCGTAGATTGCAGTCAAGGCAATCACAGCGTGTTGATGGTTGGGGATATTGACCCCTGCAATACGTGCCATGCAGCTACCCTATCTTTGAAAGTCGAAAATTATAACACCCACGGGCCTGTTTGTTCAATCAGCCTTGGCGTTGTTTGTGGCGCGGTTCTTTGCATATCACGCGCACCACGCGTTTGCGAATAACGATCTTGCAGTTACGGCAGATCTTTTTTACCGATGCTTGTACTCTCATTTGCTTCTCCTAAATTGGGGAGTGGTGAGTGGAGCGGCACTTTGTGCCTCAGTGGGGAGTGGGAAAACCTACTTCCTACTTCCCACTTTCCACCCCCTACTTCCCACTTCCTATTTTGCGCGGAACACAATCCGCGCCTTGCTTAAATCATATGGTGTCAACTCCACGGTCACCTTGTCGCCGGGCAGGATGCGAATGTAATGCATGCGCATTTTTCCCGAGATATGACCCAGCACCACATGACCATTTTCCAGCTTGATCCGGAATGTCGCATTCGGCAACGACTCCTCTATCTCGCCCTGCATCTGAATCACATCTTCTTTGGCCATTAGCGCGTTAACCCACCCTTGAAATTGGCCTTTTTCAGCAAGCTTTCATACTGATGCGTCATCAGATAAGACTGCACTTGCGCCATAAAATCCATCGTCACCACCACCAGAATCAACAGCGAAGTCCCGCCAAAGTAAAACGGCACGTTCCACTTAACCACCAGGAACTCCGGCAATAAACACACCAGCGTGATGTACACCGCACCAACCATGGTCAGGCGCAGCATAATTTTTTCGACGTAACGAGCAGTTTGGTCGCCGGGGCGGATACCGGGCAAAAACGCGCCACTTTTCTTCAGGTTGTCCGCCGTTTCTTTCGGGCTGAATACCAGCGCCGTATAAAAGAAACAGAAAAATATAATCGCCGCCGCATACGTCAGCACATAAACCGGCTGGCCGGGAGATAGCATGCCGCTGATATCCTTCAGCCAATTCATGCCTTGCCCGCTACCAAACCAGCCCGCAATCGTTGCCGGAAACAGGATGATGCTGGAAGCAAAAATCGGCGGTATCACACCGGCCATATTCAGTTTCAGTGGCAAGTGCGAACTTTGCCCGCCATATACCTTGTTACCCACTTGCCGCTTGGCATAGTTCACCAGAATTTTGCGCTGGCCGCGCTCAACATACACCACCAAAGCCGTGACCGCTATCGCCCCAAAGAACAGCAACAGCACCAGCGGGATGGAGAATGCTCCGGTGCGCGTCAATTCCAGTGTGCTGCCAATCGCGCTGGGCAATCCCGCCGCGATACCGGCAAAAATAATCAGCGAAATACCATTACCCAAGCCGCGTTCGGTAATCTGCTCGCCCAGCCACATCAGGAACATCGTGCCGGTCACCAAGGTAATCACCGAAGTCAACTGGAACATTGCGCCCGGGTTCGGCACCAACCCCGGCTGCGATTGCAACGCTACCGAGATGCCGAATGCCTGAAACAGCGCCAAAGCCAATGTGCCATAGCGGGTGTACTGCGTAATCTTGCGGCGACCTGCTTCGCCTTCCTTCTTTAACTGTTCGATATGCGGCACCGCTATCGCAGCCAACTGCATGATGATCGACGCGGAGATATACGGCATGATACCCAGCGCGAAAATCGTAAAGCGTTCCAGCGCGCCACCCGAAAACATGTTGAACATGCCCAGAATGCCGTCCTTCTGCGATTTGAACAAATCCGCCAATACCGTCGGATCGATGCCCGGCACCGGGATGTGTGCACCGACACGAAACACCACCAGTGCGCCCAGCAAAAACCAAAGGCGTTGGCTCAAATCGCCATACTTGCTCTTGCTTGCGCCCTTGACCAATGTACTCACGTACTGCCTACTCGGCGAGGCTTCCGCCAGCTGCTTCAATCGCTGCGCGTGCACCCTTAGTTGCCAACAAACCTTGCAGCTTCACCGCGCGGGAAATTTCTCCGCACAAGATAACTTTTGCAGTCAAAGCATTGGCATGAACAATGCCAGCCTGCTTGAGCGCCAATAGATCGATACTGTCGACCGGCATTTTTTGCAGGTCGGACAAACGCACTTGCGCCGTGTCATTACGGGTCAGCGAAACAAAACCACGCTTTGGCAAACGGCGTTGCAGCGGCATTTGACCGCCTTCAAAACCGACCTTATGAAAGCCGCCAGCACGGGATTTTTGCCCCTTATGCCCGCGACCGGCAGTCTTGCCCAGACCGGAACCTATGCCACGGCCAACGCGACGCTTGGCGTGCTTGGCTCCCTGTGCAGGTTGAATATTATTTAGACGCATCTTATGCCTCGCACTTAACCAGATAGAACACTTTGTTGATCATGCCGCGCACGCAAGGAGTATCTTCCAGTTGCACGGTATGGTTGATGCGACGCAGACCCAAGCCGCGAATCGTGTCACGATGCGATTGCTTGGTTCCGATCAGGCCCTTGACCTGAGTCACTTTGATTGTTTTAGCGGCTGCTTTAGCTTCAGTCATGTCTTACCCCAGAATCTCGTCAACGCTTTTGCCGCGCTTGGCTGCAATTTCGGACGGCGAATTCAATGCCTTCAAACCGTTTAATGTGGCACGCACTACATTGTAAGGATTGCTTGAGCCGATACATTTGGCCAGCACGTCGCGTACCCCGACCGCCTCGAACACCGCGCGCATCGCGCCGCCGGCAATAATGCCGGTACCCTCGGAGGCCGGTTGCATCAGCACTTTTGCCGCGCCATGCTTGCCGATCACGGTGTGATGCAGTGTGCCATTCTTCAGACTTACTTTTGCCAGATTGCGGCGCGCCTCTTCCATCGCTTTTTGCACGGCGACCGGCACTTCCTTGGATTTGCCTTTGCCCATCGCCACGCGGCCATCGCCATCGCCGACCACGGTCAAAGCGGCGAAACCCATGATACGGCCACCTTTAACTACCTTGGTGACGCGGTTCACGGAGATCATTTTTTCGATCATGCCGTCATCGCGCGCTTCCTGTTGTTGCATTTTTCCTTGCGGCTTAGCCATCACTCAACTCCAATCAGAACTGTAGACCATGTTCGCGTGCGGCTTCGGCTAACGCCTTGACACGGCCATGGTACCGGTTGCCGGAACGGTCAAACGCCACTTGGGTGATGCCCGCGCTCTTTGCCTTTTCGGCGATACGCTTGCCCACCACAACCGCTGCGGCTTTGTTGCCGCCATTCGCCAACTCCTTGCGGACATCCGCTTCGGCGCTGGACGCGCTGGCCAGCACTTTGCTGCCACAAGCGGAAATCACTTGCGCATAAATATGGAAATTAGTGCGGCTTATCGCAAGACGAACCGATTTTTTTTCAGCAATACGAGCACGGGTTTTGCGTGCTCTGCGCTGACGCGCTTCTTTTTTGATCAACATATCCGCCTCAATTATTTCTGCCTTAATTATTTCTTCTTGGTTTCTTTCAGGATCACCACTTCATCGCTGTAGCGCACACCCTTGCCCTTGTATGGCTCAGGTTCACGGAAAGCGCGGATTTCAGCGGCAACTTGCCCGACCCGTTGCTTATCTACACCTTTCAGCACAATCTCGGTTTGCGTCGGCGTTTCAACCTTGATGCCGGCAGGCATTTTGTAAGCAACCGGATGGGAAAATCCCAAAGTCAGGTTCAGAGTATCACCGGCGGCCTGCGCGCGATAACCCACACCGACCAGGTTCAGCTTGCGCTCGAAGCCCTTGCTCACACCCTGCACCATATTTGCCAGCAACGCGCGAATCGTGCCGGACATCGCATCAGCCTGGGTAGAGTCGTTTTGCGCCTTGCACAACAGGCTATCGCCCTCACGCACCACACTCACATCACCCGACAAGGCTTGCTTAAGGGTGCCCAACGGCCCCTTTATCGAAACTTCACCCGCAGCCAGCACGACTTCAACACCGCTAGGCACAACAACAGGATTCTTGGCAACTCTGGACATATCTACCTCGCTACGCGACAACGCACAACACTTCGCCGCCAATACCATTGGCGCGTGCTTTGCGGTCGGTCATCAAACCTTTGGAAGTGGACACAATGGCGATACCCAAACCGTTCATCACCTTGGGAATGTCATCGGAACCCTTGTAAATACGCAGACCGGGGCGGCTGATACGCTGGATCTTTTCGATTACCGGACGACCGCTGTAATACTTCAGGCCGATTTCCAGCGTGGCTTTGCCGCCTTCGCCCTTGATGACACTGAAGCCATCCACATAACCTTCGTCTTTCAACACCTCGGCAATTGCCACCTTCAACTTCGAAGAAGGCATAACCACTGTGACTTTTTCCGCAAGCTGCGCATTGCGGATGCGCGTCAGCATGTCGGAGATCGGATCACTCATACTCATATAATTTCTCCTACCAGCTGGCCTTGACGATACCGGGTATCTCACCGCGCATCGCGAATTCACGCACCTTGATACGCCCCAAACCGAATTTTCTGAAAGTGCCGCGTGGGCGACCTGTCAATGCGCAACGGTTGCGCAGACGAACCGGGCTGGCGTTGCGCGGCAATGCCTGCAACTTCAAACGCGCTGCCATGCGCTCTTCATCGCCGAGCTTCATGTTAGAGATCGTTGCCAGCAATTCTGCGCGTTTGGCCGCAAACTTCTTCACGGTGTCACGGCGTTTTTGCTCGCGGTTAATCAATGCCATCTTAGCCATTAGTAGTTCCTCATTTCTTTAATGGGAGTTTGAATGCCAACAGGAGAGCCTTGGCTTCTTCGTCGGTCTTCGCGGAGGTGGTGATGGTAATGTTCATGCCACGCAACGCATCAATCTTTTCGTATTCGATTTCCGGAAAAATAATCTGCTCTTTCACGCCCATATTGTAGTTACCGCGACCATCGAACGACTTGCCGGAAATGCCGCGAAAATCGCGGATACGCGGAATTGCGACAGAAATCAGGCGATCCAGGAACTCATACATGCGCTCTTTGCGCAATGTCACTTTGCAACCTACCGGATAGCCTTCGCGAATCTTGAAACCGGCAATGGATTTCTTGGACATCGTGACCACCGGCTTCTGTCCGGCAATCTTTTGCATATCGCCAACCGCGAACTCCATCACTTTCTTGTCAGCCACAGCTTCACCGACACCCATATTCAGGGTGATCTTCTCGATGCGCGGCACTTCCATGACGGACTTGTAGCCGAATTGCTTCATCAGATCCTTGGAGACCTTATCCTTGTAAAACTCATACAAACGAGCCATACCCTATACCCCTTAAGCGTCAATCATTTCGCCGTTGGACTTGAACACACGAACCTTGCGTCCATCTTCCAGCGTTTTACTTCCGACCCGGTCGCCCTTCTTTGCCGCCGCGTTGTAAACCGCCACATTCGAAATATGAATTGGCAATTCCTTTTCCACGATCCCGCCGGTCAAACCTTTTGCCGGGTTAGGCTTCTGGTGCTTCTTGACTTTATTGATGCCGCTCACCAGCAGGTAGTCACCCAGCACATGCAGCACATTGCCGCGGCTGCCCTTGTCTTTGCCGGCGATTACGATAACGTCATCGTTTTTCTTGATCTTGCGCATGATTTCCCTTTACTCGACCTGTCTCTGCTTACACACTTCCGGGCTTACAGCACCTCAGGTGCCAGCGAAACGATCTTCATGAATTTCTCGTTACGCAATTCGCGCGTGACCGGCCCGAAGATGCGTGTGCCGATCGGCTCCAGCTTGGCATTCAACAATACCGCGGCATTGCCATCAAACTTGACCAAAGATCCATCGGAGCGACGCACACCCTTGGCAGTGCGCACCACTACGGCGTTGTACACTTCGCCCTTTTTGACGCGACCACGCGGAGCCGCATCCCTGATGCTGACCTTGATAACATCACCAACGGAAGCGTAACGGCGCCTGGAACCGCCCAGCACCTTGATACACATCACGGAGCGCGCACCAGTATTGTCAGCCACATCCAAAACAGACTGCATTTGTATCATTATTTAATCTCCAACTTTTTCCGCTAACGGCGGCCAGTTTTGGAACCCGTTCGGGTTAGGTCGCCGCAAGCGGCGGGTAAGCCATCCTCATCCTGCTTCATTCCCCGGATGGAGAAAGTACAACCACGCCACCCACCTCAGGAGAGGATCAAGGCGATGGCCGTCTGCAACGAAGCCGCGCATTATATGCAATTTAATAAAAGAAGCAAGCAGAATTATTTAACCTGATTAACTCAAGATAAAAGCTGCCGGGAGTAGTCGCAAGAATGGATCGTTGCCTCAAGCTAAAGGTTACCGAAACAACAAGAGTAATCAGACATGTCCAGCTCCAAACTCCAACTGCGGTTTTGACCCATCTCACCAAGCCTGACGCAGCAAGCCGATCCCGTGTGCACCGTGCTGCCACGCGGCCTGCATGTTGTCGCGCGTCAGCCCGCCCAGCGCATACACCGGAATGGATGAACCAGCCGCCATGACCGCGAAGTTCTCCCAGCCCATATGCGGCGCGCCGGGATGGGATAGTGTCGGCAGCACCGGACTCAACAACACAAAGTCGCAACCCAGCGCCTCGGCACGGCGCAACTCCTCCGCGTTGTGGCACGATGCCGCGCACCAATCCACCGCCGGACGCTCGCGCAATCCGGCGAGCTGCACAGCCGTCAACTGCACGCCATCCGCCCCGACCTCCTGCGCCAGCGCGACATCGCCGTTAAGCAACACCCTCGCGCCATGAGCGTGAACCAGCACCACCACCCGCCGCGCCAACTCGCGCAACTCGTCGCGCGCGAGGTTCTTTTCCCGCAATTGCACCAGTTTCAAACCCTCGCTCAGCCTGGCTTCCAGCCTTGTCATAAATGGCTCCATACCCAATTCGGCGGCATTGCTGATGGCATACACTGCAGGCAATTCCAGCGCGCGCAGGATCGGCGCATTGGCGGGCAGAATAGGGGCGACGTTGATTTGCCCTCTCTCCCGCTTGCGGGAGAGAGTTGGAGAGAGGGGTTCTTCGGGGGAGAGGGCTAGGGAGAGGGGGCACTGCCAAGCAAACTCCTGCCCCTCATGCGGATGCAACTCGCCGCGCCACGCCGTCACGCGAAAGAAATTCAACCGCACCGTCGCGTGGGGATAGGTGAACACGCGGGTGATCCACGGATACGCGGTCTCGACCTCGATCCCCAGCTCCTCGCGCAACTCGCGCACCAGCGCATGATAAGGTGTCTCGCCCGCCTCGATCTTGCCGCCGGGGAATTCCCAGTAGCCTGCCCAGATTTTGTCTGCTGGTCGTTGCGCGAGCAGGAAAGAGCCGTCGGGGCGTTGCAGCACGGCGGCAGCGACTTCGACGATTTTTGTTTTGTTAATTGGGTTGTTCAATGAAACCTCATTTTTATTTGGCCGTTCGCCCTGAGCCTGTCGAAGGGGGTAGCGTGCGCTGGCTAATATCCCCTCTCCCTTGCAGGGAGAGGGCTAGGGAGAGGGTAGAAACTCCACCATTTAATACCAACATCAAAATCAACACCGCCGGGGGCAGCCCGGCAGCTGGTTACTTTCTTTTGCCTCGCCAAAAAGAAAGTAACCAAAGAAAAGGCGACCCCGGTTTGCCGCCCTTCGGGTTCCCTGCGTTGCTCAGGGGATAGAAAAAGTCCGAGCCCCACCGCACGGGCACTTCGTGCCCACGCTACTGGGCTTACGCACGCTCTAAATTTGAGAATATGTTATTCAGCGATGAGTAGAAATACTTGCAAGGTGTCCCTACCATTTTTGATTGATATGTATAGCAAGCTCCGGCATTTTTATCAAATCCGTGTTTGTATTTTAGGGAGTGATAGTATTGCCCGTCCATATAAAGCTCTGATCGTGGATGTTCTTCTGCCTTACTAGCCTTCTTTGCCGTTTCTTCAATCTCCATAAGCTGAGCAAACGGAATCCCAAGGCTGTTGAGTGAAATGTGGTTTTCAGATTTAGAAATATGCCGAAGAGAATCATCGTAATATTCGTTGCTTCCTTGTGTTATCACAGCATGAGTACTAACTCCAAGCGTAGCTTGGTAAATGGTATTGATCTCACTGGCGAGATCAATAAACACCTCGGGCTCATAGTTGCATTTGATGCTATTTTTGAAATATCCAACTGACCAATTACTTTTCAGTAAGAGACTATCTGCAAACGAGATGAATAAGATATTTGGGTGCTTCGCTGACACAGAATCAATTTCAGACCTTAATCTAATAAGCTTGTCTCTTGTGATCTCGCCACACTCAAGTGCTTTCTTGAAATAGTCTGCATCAATGAGCGCAAATACAGAATAGGAGCGTAAATAAATATTTTCTAGCCATGCGCTTTTGACAAAGATGCGTGGCTTTTCGTCGCATCGCCAACACCCAACACAGGCAACGAACTGATCCCTTGGCAGAGTTATTGAAATGACGTGAAAACGATCATAAATATTTGTGTACCAAGACAGCTCGATTGAATACTCGTTTACTTTTTTTGCTGCAACATAACTTACGTAACCAACATTTTGGTCTTCCTCTCCGTTGAAAAACCCCAACATCGCCTGCTCGTATTCACGGAGGTAACATTCATCCACCAAATACAAATCTTGATTTAGCGGCACTTCTTCAAATGTGTAATTGTCGAATTTTTCGTGTTGGAACAAGGTCTCTACCCCAAAATGATTTTCACAGTATGACTAAATTTTACTCTGTACCAAGGGAAATAGGGATGAAGCAGAATAGCTTTTGGTGATGCACTCTTTGCGTACCGCCTATTTCCCCTGAGCGCCGCCTCGATCAGGCGCAAGCAGGCGGGAGGGGTAGGCGAGGACTGATGAAACAACTAGCCATTCGACTAAGCTGGCAAAAGACGCCAGCCGAGTCGCTGGTTATGTCTGAGCGCGCAGCGCGAGTTCCGCAGCCGCCTGACCAGACGAGCAATGCAGGGAACCCGAAGGGCGGCAAACCGGGGTCGCCTTTTCTTCGGTTACCTTCTTTTGGCGAAGCAAAAGAAGGTGACTAGCTGCCGGGCTACCCCCGGCGGTGTTGATTTTGAGGTTGAAGAATGGAGTTTCTACCCTCTCCCTAGCCTCTCCCTGCAAGGGAGAGGGGATAGGTCGGCACCCTTCGACAGGCTCAGGGCGAACGGTTAATGGAATGACGCGCTAGCTGCGATAACTCGCGTTGATCTTCACATAATCGTAAGAAAAATCACAAGTCCACAACGTAGCGTTAGCCGAACCACGCCCCAACACCACCCGAATCGTGATATCACTCTGCTGCATCACCCGTTGCCCATCCTCCTCCCGGTAGCTGCCCGCGCGCCCGCCGTTCTCAGCGACCAATACATCATCGAGATACAGCTTGAGCACATCGACATCTATATCTGTAACACCCGCATAACCGATCGCGGCGAGGATGCGCCCGAGGTTGGGGTCGGAGGCAAAGAACGCGGTTTTGACCAGCGGGGAGCGGGCGATGGCGTAGCCGATCTGTTTGCATTCGGCTTCGTTTTTGCCACCCTCGACCTGCACGCTGATGAACTTGGTCGCGCCTTCGCCGTCGCGCACGATGGCTTGCGCAAGGTAGATCGCGACTTCGCTGACGGCGACTTGCAGTGCGGCAAACTCCGCGCTGTTGGCTGAGTTGATTTCCGGCAGGGCGGCCTGGCCGGTGGCGATCAGCATCAACGCGTCGTTGGTGGAGGTGTCGCCATCCACGGTGATGCAGTTGAACGAGCGGTTGGCGGCATCGGTGACCATGCGTTGCAGCAGCGGTTGCGCGACTGCCGCATCGGTGGCGATATAGCCGAGCATGGTTGCCATGTTCGGGTGGATCATGCCGGAGCCTTTGGCGATACCAGTGATGGTGATGGTCGCGCCATCTATGGTTAGTTGTTTGGAAATCGCCTTGGCGACGATGTCGGTGGTCATGATCGCGTGTGCGGCATCAAACCAGTTGTCGGCACGCATGTTTGCCAGGCAGCCGGGCAGGCCTGCGGCGATCTTGTTTACCGGCAGCGGCTCCATGATCACTCCGGTGGAGAACGGCAGTATCTGTGTGGTCTGGCAGCCCAGCAAACCCGCCAGCGCCGCGCAGGTGGTGCGCGCATCCTGCATGCCCTGTTCGCCGGTTCCGGCATTGGCGTTGCCGGTGTTGACCACCAGCGCGCGGATGCCGCCCGGTTGCGCGAGGTGTTCGCGCGCCACGATCACCGGCGCAGCACAAAAGCGGTTCTGGGTGAACACACCCGCGACCCGAGCGCCTTCGCTCAACTGCATCACCAGCAAGTCCTTGCGCTTTTCGCGCTTGATATTGGCTTCGGTGACGCCCAGAAAAACGCCCGCAACGGGCAACAGTTGTGCCGCAACGGGCGGTGTCAGATTGACGGGCATTAGGTTTCCTTTAACTGTAGGCCGCTCCTCAAAATTCAGAGTTCGCCCAAATGCAAGGCGCGAAAAAAATTTCGCCGCGCTGCATATGTATTATATGCAAGCAAGAAATTTTTTCCGCAACGCAGCATTATCAGCCACTTGGTCGCCGTTCTTTGGCGGCCTAGTGGAATGGTTAGTAGTTCCATCAGTTGGGATGAAATCTGGATTTTTAATAACGACCGTGGATGCGATAGATGTAATTGCTCAACTCCACCGATTGGGCGTTCATGCGGCGCACGATGCCATGCACATCGCGCACTACGCCGCGCATTACCTTATAGACGATCATCGGGTGGGTGTTGATCAGCGTCTCGAACTTGGCTTTTGGCAGGCTCAGCAGTTTGGTATCGCCGACCGCGCTAAGCGTCGCGCTGATATGTTCGGAAGTGCCGCCCGCAAACGTGATGATCCCGGCCAAGTCGCCCGGCTTGAGCACATGTATCGCCGCTTCTCCTTCGCTGCTCTGGATTTTCACCTGTATCTCACCATGCGCAAGGATATACAGGTTATCCGGCTGGTCGAATCCCGGGCGGATGATTGCTTGGCCTGCCTTGTAGTCCTGAATCTCGAACAACCCCGCGATGATGCTAATCTCGGCGTCGCTCAATTCCTCTGTAATCGTTGAGGTGCGCAGCGTATCGATCACTAATGACATTTTCTTCCCCTTTCGCGTGTTAACTCAATTTACCGTGGCACTGCTTGTATTTCTTGCCCGACCCGCATGGGCATGGATCGTTGCGCCCCACCTTTTGCCCGCCGCGCACAAACGTTTGATGCTCTTCGCCGGTTGACCCGGCGCTGGTTGGCTGTGCCTCGCCCGATTGGGCCAGCGCCTCGTCGTAATCGGCGTGATGATACTGCACATTTTCCGGCGCGGCTGGAGTTTCTACGGACTCTACATCCTCTTCGCTTCTCACCTGCACGGTCATCAATATCTGCGTCACTTCGCGTTTGATCGCGTCCAGCATCAAGGAAAACAGCTCGAAAGCCTCGCGTTTGTATTCCTGCTTGGGGTTCTTTTGCGCATAACCGCGCAAATGGATGCCCTGGCGCAAATGATCCAGAGCGGAGAGATGCTCGCGCCAGTCCGAATCCAGGCTTTGCAGCATAATCATCCGCTCGTAGTGGTGCATGGCCTCGCCGCCCACCAGCTCCACTTTTGCCTGATATTGCTGCTGCGCATGTTCGATGACGCGGGCGCGCAAACCCGCTTCGTTCAATTGCTTGTCTTCCTCCAGCCAGTGCACCAGCGGTAATTCCAGGCGGAATTCGGCAACCAGCGCCTTTTCCAGCGCGGGCACATCCCATTGCTCCTCCATGCTGTGTGGCGGAATGTGCTGGCTGATGGTGTCTTCCAGCACACCATCGCGCATCGCCCGGATGGTTTCGGAAATATCCGAGCTTTCCAGCAATTCGTTGCGCTGCTGGTAGATCACCTTGCGCTGGTCGTTGGCAACATCGTCGTATTCGAGAATCTGCTTGCGCATGTCGAAGTTGCGCGCCTCGACCTTGCGCTGTGCATTCTCGATGGCGCGCGTCACCCAACTATGCTCGATGGCTTCACCCTCCGGCAGCTTGAACCGGTTCATGATCGCCGTGACCCGGTCGGAAGCGAAAATGCGCAGCAGCGGGTCTTCCAAGGACAGGAAGAAGCGGCTCGAACCGGGGTCGCCCTGGCGGCCCGAACGACCGCGCAACTGGTTATCCACGCGGCGCGACTCGTGGCGTTCGGTGCCGATGATATGCAGCCCGCCGCTATCCAGCACTTGCTGGTGCAGTTGTTGCCACTCGGATTTCAACTGGGCGATGAGCGGCTCTCTGGCGGTTTCTTCCAGGCTTTCGTCGGCGAGTATGTGCTCGATTTGCTTTTCAACATTGCCGCCCAGCACGATGTCCGTGCCCCGGCCTGCCATGTTGGTGGCGATGGTAACCATTTTGGGGCGCCCGGCCTGCGCAATAATCTGCGCCTCGCGCTCATGCTGTTTGGCATTCAGCACCTGGTGCGGCAACTTGTCATTTTCCAGCAACTGCGACAGCAGTTCGGAATTTTCGATCGAGGTCGTGCCCACCAGCACCGGTTGGCCGCGCCCGTAGCAATCCTTGATATCGTCGATCACCGCATGGTACTTTTCCTTGGCGGAAATATACACTTTGTCCATCATATCCTTGCGGATGGTCGGACGATGCGGCGGGATGATCACGGTTTCCAGGTTGTAGATTTGCTGAAATTCGTAGGCCTCGGTATCCGCCGTGCCGGTCATGCCGGCCAGCTTGTGGTACATGCGGAAATAATTCTGGAAAGTGATCGAGGCCAGCGTCTGGTTTTCCTTCTGGATCGCCACGCCTTCTTTGGCTTCCACCGCCTGATGCAGGCCGTCCGACCAGCGCCGCCCGGACATCAGGCGCCCGGTGAATTCGTCCACGATGATGACTTCGCCGCCCTGCACGACATACTGCTGGTCGCGGTGATACAGGTTATGCGCGCGTAATGCCGCGTACAGGTGGTGGATCAGGGTGATGTTGGCGGGGTCGTACAGGCTGCCGCCGGGCGGCAATAAGCCCGCCTCGGTGAGAATGCTTTCCGCGCGTTCGTGGCCAGCCTCGGTGAGCAATATCTGTTGGTTCTTTTCATCGACGCTGAAGTCGCCCGGCCCATCTTCATCGGCCTCACCAGCTTTGCGCAACAGCTGTGGAGCCAACTGATTGATGCGCACATAAATATCCACGTTGTCTTCGGCCTGGCCGGAGATGATCAGCGGGGTGCGCGCCTCGTCGATCAGGATCGAGTCCACCTCATCCACGATGGCGTAATTGAGCGGGCGCTGGTAGCGTTCGGAGGCATGGTTCGCCATGTTGTCGCGCAGGTAGTCGAAACCGAATTCGTTGTTGGTGCCGTAAGTGACATCTGCGGCGTAAGCGGCCTGCTTGTCGGCATGCGGCATCTGCGACAGGATCACACCGACCGACAAGCCGAGGAAGCGATATAACCTGCCCATCCACTCGGCATCCCGTGCGGCCAGATAATCGTTCACCGTAACGACATGCACGCCCTTGCCGGAAATCGCATTCAGATAGACCGGCAGGGTGGCCATCAGGGTTTTACCTTCGCCGGTGCGCATTTCGGCGATCTTGCCGTAATGCAACACCATCCCGCCGATCAACTGCACGTCGTAATGGCGCATCCCCAGCGCGCGGGTGCTTGCCTCGCGCACCACTGCGAACGCTTCCGGCAGCAGCGCGTCGAGCGTTTCGCCCTGCGCAAAACGCTGCTTGAAACTGTCGGTTTTCTGGCGTAATTCATCATCGCTTAGCTTGGCGATACCGGCTTCCAGCTTGTTGATGGTTTGCGCGGTAGCGCGATATTGCTTGAGCAGACGGTCATTGCGGCTACCAAAGACTTTTTTCAATACACTGGAAATCATGTTGTTCCAAACTGCAAAATAATAAAGTATTCAACAACAAATAATAAAGGGTGAGGCTATTCAACACCTCACCCTCACCAATATCCACTACACCCTGTTAACTGGCCGTTTTTTGCAGGAAACGCACGGGATTCTGGGCGATTCCTTTATAGCGTATTTCAAAATGCAAGTGGCTTCCTGTGGAACGCCCGGTGCTACCGACTACTGCGATTTTTTCACCGCGCCGCACCACTTGGCCTACTTTTACCAGCAGCTTGGAAGCATGTGCGTAGCGCGTTATGATGTCATTGCCGTGGTCGATTTCGACCATATTACCATACTGGGCATGGTAACTCGAATAGGCCACCACACCGCCAGCCGATGCATGAACCAGCGTTCCCGTCGGAACCATGTAATCGACACCTTCATGCATGGCATTTGCGCCAGTAAAAGGGTCTATGCGCCAACCGAAATTGGATGAATACCAGCCGTCGTTAATAGGTTCGATAGAAAGCAACATCTTATTGCTCAGTTGATTCTGTAGCAGCATGGTTTCCAGCGCCATCAACTTGTCGCTACGGTCATTGACCACTTGCGTCAGTCTGCTCAACTGCTGGTCCAGGCTGCCCACGGACATTTCCTGCGCGGGCAAAGTCACCAAAGGCCCGCCTTGTGCGGGTGGTTGGTCAAACCTGAATTCTTCCGGTTTCATGCCGGTCAATTTGGCCAGGCGCGCGCCAAGCGTGTCCAAGCGCTGCATCTGGGCCTGCATCTGCCCGACCCTTGCGGCCATGGCATCAAGGCTGCTATGCAGATAAGACTGCTGTTTTTGCTGCTCGGCACTCTGCAACTTGGACAGAAAAGCGCGCACTCCATCCCCCAAGCTTTCCGGAGCAAACCGCACCAGCGTGTATTGCAGGGTAAATGACGCGCCCAGCATCAGCCCGAGCAGCAACAGCACCGTCAATGAAATATGCATGCCATTCAACGTAATGCTGCGAGTTTTTGCCAAGTTATTGGAAACTAGAATAACATTCATGCCTCCCCCATCCCTTCTGGTCGTAAATTTGTGGCACAGCGATTCAAATCATTACTGAGCGACGATTCGGAATTACGCCCGCTATTGGTCAAAGCACAAGCCTTGTCGGCCTTGCAGCGCCATTTTTCCGACGCTGCCCCCCCCAATCTTGCACAATCCAGCCAAGTATTGGGGCTGCAATCGGGTGTTCTCAGCATCGCCGTTGCCAATGCCACCATCGCCGCCAAGCTGCGCCAGCTTGTTCCGGATATTATTATTATGCTGCGAAACAGCGGGTGCGAGGTTAACGGAATCCGCGTAAAGGTGCAAGTTTCCTTTAGCCCAAGCCAGCCCGAACCCAGACCCCGCAAGCTCGGCAAAGCGGCCAAGGACGCGCTGAACGGACTCAGTCAGACATTGGAGGACTCGCCGCTCAAGCTTGCGCTGACAAAGCTGACCAAAGCAAAAGAATAATTCCATTTCCACATCAAATAGCGCAATCTCGCCCCTACTGGTTTACTTGACCCTTGAAATGGGATTGGAATAGAAGCCTATTTCGGCAGATTGGCAATAATTTTTCATGCCGATTTAACCAGGTACAGAATTTCCGGCAAAAAAACCTCCGTCACCAGTAGCGGCACCCCATGCAGATAAAACAACGAACGGCGCGCCCATAGCCTGCCCGGAGGATTACCCAGCATTACAGTAGCGCGCCGATACAGCGGGTGTGCGCTACGCAACACCTTGTAATGCAGCGGCTTGCGCTCCACCAGCGGATGCGCAAACAACAGTGCGCCAAGCGGCTTGTTGCCCAATCCGCACACCGCAGACCAAGCGCCGTGCAAGTGTTGCCGCGCACATGCGCTATGCGCAAACACGACCGGCATGCCGTCGGCGTACAGGAACACTTCACGCGAATAGGCGAGATGCTGCGGTGCGACACCCAGCAGGGCAGCCTCGTCCAGCGCGATGCGCGCCAAGCCGCTACGCACGCCGCGCACCGCGAAGCGGGTGCAGCGCTGCTGGATGCGCTGCGTCAGCGACCCGCGGTCGCGCAGCCAGTGCGCAAGACCGGCAGGACAACCTAACGATACACCATTCCAGAATTTATCAGTCATGTCGGTAGGGGCGCGATTTATCGCGCCCTTTTTATGATGCATAAACAGACAGAGAGTGATGAATCGCACCCCTGCAATATTTAAAATCAGACGTGCAAGTAGTCATGTTTGTTTGCCATCCAGCGTTGCAAATGCCCTCGCGCCGCTTCGGGAAAATCGCGCAGCAATTCGTCGGCGGCTTGCCGCGCCTCATTCAACAAATCTTCATCCGCGCCGATGTCGGCGAAGCGCAGCATCGCCACGCCGCTTTGCCGCGCACCGAGCAGCTCTCCCGGCCCGCGCAATTGTAAATCCTGCTGGGCGATGACGAAACCATCATTATTCTCGAAAATGATTTTCAGGCGCGCCCGCGCCAGCTCGGAAAGCGGTTGTTGGTACAGCAAGATGCACAGGCTCTGCGCCACGCCACGCCCCACCCGTCCGCGCAATTGGTGCAGTTGCGCCAATCCCATACGTTCGGCATGATCGATCACCATCAGGCTGGCATTCGGCACATCCACGCCGACTTCGATCACCGTAGTGGCGACCAGCAATTGCAATTCGCCCGCCTTGAACGCCGTCATCACGCGCGCCTTCTCGGCACTATCCAATTTACCATGCGCCAGCCCGACACGCAGTTCCGGGAAAGTTTGCGTGAGCAACTGGAAGGTCTCCAGCACAGTCTGCAACTGCAACGCTTCGGATTCGTCGATCAGCGGGCAGACCCAATAGGCCTGTTTTCCTTCCATGCAAGCGGCTCGCACCCTGTCGATCACCTCGTCGCGGCGTTCATCGCTGACCAGTTTAGTAATCACTGGTGTGCGCCCCGGCGGCAATTCGTCGATCACCGACACATCCAGGTCGGCGTAATAGCTCATCGCCAGAGTGCGCGGGATCGGCGTGGCGCTCATCATCAACTGGTGCGGCTCCTGTAGGTCTGGTTTTAACCCGACGCTTTCCTGCCTGGCTGAAGCCTGTCCTGAGCCTGTCGAAGCTGCCCGACCTGCGCCATATTTGCCTTTGTTGCGCAGCGCAAGCCGCTGCTGCACACCGAATTTGTGCTGCTCGTCCACGATCGCCAAACCGAGTTTGTGAAACTCGACCTGCTCCTGAAATAACGCGTGCGTGCCAATAGCCAGCAGCATTTCACCGCTGGCGATGCGTTCGGCGGCGGCCTGTTTTTCCTTTTTCTTCAGGCTGCCGGATAGCCACACCGGCGAAATGCCCAGCGGCGCGAGCCAGTCGCGCAGTTTTAAATAATGCTGTTCGGCGAGGATCTCGGTCGGTGCCATGAATGCGGCCTGGTAGCCGTTCTCGATGGCCTGCAATGCGGCAAGCGCCGCAACGATGGTCTTGCCGCTGCCGACATCGCCGAGCAGCAGGCGCTGCATCGGGTGTGGCTGCGCGAGATCGCGGCTGATTTCGCCGCACACTTTTTGTTGCGCGCCAGTCAGCGCGAACGGCAAGCCTTTTATCAACTGTACAGTGAGCCGGTGCTGCGGTGTGAGTCCGGGTGCGGTGCGCTTGCCGCGCTCGCGGTGATGCGCGCGCATCGACAGTTGCTGCGCCAGCAACTCGTCAAACTTGATGCGCCGCCATGCCGCATGGCTGCGCTGCTCAAGGCTGGCCGCAGAGATGTCCGGCGGCGGATTGTGCAGCAACCGCACACTGTCGGCAAAGCCGGCCAGCTTCATCCTTTGCAACAGCGCATCCGGCAGAGTATCACCCAGCGGCAACGTGTCCAGCGCGTTGGCGATCAGCTTGCGCAACACGATTTGCGACAATCCGGCAGTAGTCGGATAGATGGGCGTGAGGCTTGGTTGCAGCGGCGTATCGTCGTCCACCGCGCGACATTTCGGATGCACCATCTCCAGCCCGTAATAGCCCATGCGCACTTCGCCGACGGCGCGTATCTGCCTGCCTTCGGCAAGCTGTTTCTGCTGGCTGGGATAGAAATTCAGGAAGCGCAAATACAGCTCGCCGCCGTTGTCCTGCAAACGGCAAACCAGCGTGCGGCGCGGGCGGAAGACCACTTCGCTGTGCGCGATGACGCCCTGCACCTGCGCATTCATACCCGGCTGTACCGTGGCAATCGGCGCAAGATGGGTCTCATCCTCGTAGCGCAACGGCAGGTGCAGCAGCAGGTCGGTGCGGTGATGAATGCCGAGCTTGGCGAGCTTGCTTAGCGTGGCAGGCGAAATTTTTGCGGGCGCGTTCAATTCGTGTTCTTCACGGCATTGATTTCGTAGGGGCGAGATTTATCGCGCCATGGTTTATTTCCATATCAAAAAAGGGCGCGATAAATCTCGCCCCTACGATATTTCGTTTTGTATAACTATTCTGGAATGCACCGCTAATCCTGAACCACCAGCACGCCATCCATCTCCACCAGCGCCGCGCGCGGCAACGCCGCCACACCCACTGCGGCGCGTGCCGGATACGGCTGGGGAAAATAGCCCGCCATGATCTCATTCACCCTGGCGAAATGGGCGAGATCGGTAAGGTACACGTTCAGTTTCACCATGTCGTCAAAACTGCTGCCGGAGGCGCTCGCTACCGCGCGCAGATTCCGGAATACGCGATGGATTTGCGCGTCGATACCTTCCACCATCTGCATAGTGTCCGGGTCGAGTCCGATCTGCCCGGACAAGTACACCGTATCGCCGACGCGCACCGCCTGGGAATAAGTGCCGATTGCGGCGGGCGCATCGGGGGTTTGAATGGCTTGTTTGTTTGTCATATTTAACTCCTGCTAAAAAACAGTTGCGTTTGAATCAACCTAGAAGAAGCATTTGTCCACGAAATTCACGAAAAACACGAACAAATTCAAAAGGATCCATGTTGCGAAACAAAACCCGACGGGTGAGTCGCCAAGCTAATGCAACCTCTTGTTTTATTTCGTGCCTTTCGTGTTTTTGCGAGTTGGGCAAAAGACGCCCATCCCTGCTTAACCCGCTTCGTGGATAAATTGCCGTTTTTAGGATCAATCGCCACCCAACGGCAAATCCCCATTGACCGGGCTATTCGATACCACCAGCCCAAAATGGCGATAGGCATTCGCGGTGGCCATGCGCCCGCGCGGCGTGCGCTGCAGATAACCCTGCTGGATCAAGTACGGTTCCAGCACATCCTCGATGGTGTCGCGCTCCTCGCCGATGGCGGCGGCAAGATTATCCACGCCGACTGGCCCGCCGAGAAATTTCTCGATCACGGTGAGCAGCAATTTCCTGTCCATCACATCCAGCCCGCGCGAGTCCACATCCAGCATGGTCAACGCGGCATCCGCCACTTTGCGGCTTGCATCGCCGCCTGCCTTCACATCGGCGAAGTCGCGCACGCGGCGCAGCAGGCGGTTGGCGATACGCGGTGTGCCGCGCGAACGGGTGGCGATTTCCAGCGCGCCGTCATGCGACAGGTTCATCTCCAGCAGCACCGCCGAACGCATCACGATGCGCTGCAATTCTTCCGGCGTGTAAAACTCCAGCCTTGCAACAATCCCGAAGCGGTCGCGCAGCGGATTGGTCAGCATCCCCGCGCGTGTGGTCGCGCCCACCAGCGTAAACGGCGGCAGATCCAGCTTCACCGAGCGCGCCGCCGGGCCTTCGCCGATCATGATGTCGATCTGGTAGTCCTCCAGCGCGGGATAGAGGATTTCCTCCACCACCGGCGACAGGCGATGTATTTCATCGATAAACAGCACATCGTTCGGTTCGAGATTAGTCAGCAACGCGGCAAGGTCGCCCGCGCGCTCCAGCACCGGGCCGGAAGTGTGGCGCAGGTTCACGCCCATCTCGCGCGCGATGATCTGCGCCAGGGTAGTCTTGCCCAGGCCGGGCGGGCCGAACAGCAGCACATGGTCGAGCGGCTCCTTGCGCAACCGCGCCGCTTCGATGAATATTTCTATCTGGCCGCGAATTTTTTCCTGCCCGACATACTCGTCAAGCTGTTTGGGACGCAACGCGCGCTCCAGAATTTCCTCCTGCTTTGACACAGGCGAGGATGCGATCACCCTGCTGGGCTCCGGGCGCGGTTCGGCGGTGAGATTATCGCTGTGGATCATGGCCTGATTATATTTCCTATTGGTATCTTATCAATCAAATGATCTTGCAATATGACAAGATTTGGTGCTTGTCGAGCATTGAAATGGCCTCACGGCATCTTCCCTCCATTTGATGCATGCTTGGGGCAGCTGGCTTCTGCGCGCGCAGCTTCTTTGAGCCGGTTTGTCAGTTTATACACTACTGAAAGCAGGCATTCCGCCTGCATGTCCGGTTGCGGTTGCGCCAGTGCTGCCTGTAGCGGAGCCTCTGCTTCGGCGGCACGCCCGAGCCCGACCAATGCCAGTCCGAGATTTTTGAAGGCTGAGCTGCGCAAGGATTCCGGGAGGTGCGGCGACTCGATTGCCGCGCGAAAATGAACTATGGCGTTACTATAGTAGCCGGCATCCGACATCCATAATCCGGCGTTGTAGTGCACCTGCACATCGTCAGGGAATTGTTTGGACAATGACGACCATTGCCTTAAATGTATAAGTTGGCACTTCTCCCAGACAACCTGCACAGGAGAATTCCATTTGGCTTCAATAGGGAGTTGATTCAGTATAGGCCCCAAATTTTGCAGGAGGGCCATAGCCTCATCAGGTTTGCCGGTTAAAACGGCATCGACATTGACCGCATGGACAACCTTAATCAGCTTAATCATGACGTCTCGATACTCAGGAATTGTTATGCTGCTGGCGGTCTCGCTTGCTTCCTGATACAGCCCTTGCGGCAGCTGAAAAGCGAGTATCTTATACACGGTTGGCATATAGTATCCGGGGGTGGCGCGCAAATCGACATCCAATAATGTTTCAAAACTGCGCCAGTCGCGAGGCCGTTCCGTGGTTTGGAAACCCCATGAAATTGCAATGATAAATAATAACGCCGTGCGTGGCATGGGCTTCAAGCTCCATGCCAAGGCAACAATCAGCAGCACGACAGGCCATACCGCGAGAGCCAAAAACCGGTCTTGAACGAGTGATGGCGCGCCATAGGGGATTATTTGCAGATGGGGTATACAGAGCAGAAAAAAAACGACCAAAGCAAAACTCTCTAGTGACCGTTTGCGCAGAAGTATTGTCGCTCCGACCGCTGCAAATGCCAGAACCGCTACCCCAATGGCAATCATGGCCGGGAGGTATGGATCACCCACCGGGTAAAATAAATGGCGACTTTCCGGGCTGGCAGCAAGACGGGTCAACCACCCTAGCACTGCCAGCGTTCGTGTAAATGTCTCAACGCCAAAATAAGCGGGAGCAGCTCCAAAGCTGCTGGAAATAAAGATCAGAATCAGCAATCCTGCCAGAAACAATATTGCGAGAGGCCACAACAACAGGGAGCGATGCCTGTCCGGTTCCGGAATATCGCGCCAGAAAATTACCCAAAGCATGGCGATGGCTGGCGCAACGGCAACATACGAAGCTTTCGACAGCATTACCGCCACAAATGCAAGCAGCGCTGATGCGGCATGCGGCGTGGAAAATCTTCGCTCCCGTTGAACATTCACTGCGAACCATAGAGCAAGCATTGAAAATAAATTAGGAAGCACATACTTGCGTCCGGTGATATACACGACCGATTCAACAAGGGCAGGATGCAGCGCGAATAATGCTGTGACTGTTGCGGCGGCCCATGGCGCGCTCGCAGCGTCTGCTGGGCGAAAATATCGCCACAACCCTAAAGTGGTGCCATAGACCAGCGGCAAACAAAGCAGATACAAAATGATATTGTGCAGACGAAACGCGGGCGGGTTTAATCCGAACAGCGTAATGTCAAACCAATAGGAAAGCTCGCGTAGCGGCAGAAATTCTGACGCTACGTTGTATGGCTCGGTAAAGAGACGCCACAGCTCGCCCAGATGGAGCCTTGCCAGTCTGGTGTTGTCTTTTATTTGAGATATATCGTCAGAAACGAACGAGTAGTCCAGCGCCTGCAGGTAGGCTGCAACCGCTATCGAGGTGCTGATCAATACAAGCATCAATGGTGCAAGTTTCCATATGCGGTGATGGAGGGGGAAGTATTTCATTCTGGGCATCGATTAATGGGTGTGAGTCATTTGGTAAAAAATACGAATCGCACCATCAGCACATAGGAAAGCAACGCCATCGGGAAGATAAGGATGGCCTGAGATAATATTTTGTCGCTCAGCAAGCCGGAAATTAACTCAATCAACATGAAATTAATTCCATAGATAAGCAGGTAGCAAATGACAAAACGGGGGAAGCGAGCAAGTGAAAGCTCACGGAATGCGTAACCACCTGTGGTAATAAAGTTGAATATTGTCCCGAGAAGCGTACCGGCTAACAGGGCGAACCATACCGGCATACCGGCGATAATGAAAGCACTGTAGACCGCGAAACCGAAAAGAGTATTAACTGCGCCGGCGATCAGGAAGCGTATGAATCTGTTTCTGCGTAAACTGGAATCAGCACTATGCACAAAACGATTGCAGCCGACAATTTCAGCGACAAATTGGCAGAGTCGGTTAATCACGTTTAAACCCGGTAGTGATGAGATTGCCCACGTTCACCCCCAGCTTGGTATTAGCCATTCCCAGCGATGTCATCAGGTTGGGCATCGCCGATTTAATGCCGCGAGGCAATGGCAGCAGACGCATCCAGTAGCGGAGCGGGTAAGTATTGACGAAGGCGTTTACCGTGATGTCAGTGTAACCGGCGCTTTCAAAAAGATAGCGCACACTGCGCCCGGAAAATAGTTGCATATGTTCGATGTCGATAATAGGGGAACGCTTGCCGAGCAGCCGGTTGACCAGGCTGCGATAATCGTGCGTCACAGTGACAAAAGCACCACCCGGACGAAGCAGACGGAATGCCGCATTGGCGACAATATTCGGGTCTCGCACATGCTCCATGGTCATGAAGCAGCAAATCAAATCGAATGAATCGGGGGCGAAGTCCTTTTCTTCAAATATCCCCTCACGTAACCACGCTCGCCGATATTCTGGAGCCGCAGCTATCGCTGCGGACGATGGTTCAATGCCGACGAGTTCTGTAAAGCTTTTACGAGACAAGTAATCCAGAAAAACACCATTTCCTGCGCCAATTTCCAGTGCGCTTTGATGCCGCACAAGCAGGCTTAATGTTGGCTGAATGGCTTTAATGTAGGCAGCTGCCGCATCGTTTGCCTCCTCCGAGCTATCATAGTCAGCCGTATGGTAGGCGCGTGCTAGTTCGCCCTCGTCAGGTGGCTGATCAGCATAGATTAAGTCGCAGTTGGGGCATTGCACCAGTCGGTGGCACATGAACTCCGGTTCTTTGCGCGAGGCAAAGCTAAATCCAGATAGCTTGGCAGGATCGATGTTTTTTTCGATAACCAGTTTTGTTTTCTCAAAACTGGTGTGGCAGACCGGACACGGGCGGGACTTCAGCATTATTTGTTACCCCTTGATGCGATCAATGCCCAAACTATAACCAGTTGGACTCATGTCGATTTTAGCCAATCAAGCAGAAGCGACTCGGTTCTGTTGGAATTCGGGTGTTCTATTTCCATGCTACCAAGCGTCTTCCTATAACTTTGTAGTTATAAATCTGTATGAAGGGAAGCACAGTTCTGGCAAGACCCTCATCTATAACCAAAAAATATCCATGATCCACCAGCGCTTGCAAAAAATTGGCGAATTCACGCCTGGATACCCATGAGGACAGCGGGTTGTAATAACCGACAGGAGCATAGCCGCCGTAATAATTTAATAAAAAATCATGGTCACTGACAAAATAGACTTTTGGGTTGTCACCGGTGACCGATTTAACCTCGGCGATAACACTCATGACATCCTGTGCTGAATATTCCGATGGGTAGATGAATTGCCATTTTCCCGCATTGCGCGCCTGAATTGCGGTTTTGTTGGTGATGTTGTCTCCGTACCATATGGCTATTGATGCGATGAAGGTGAAAGAGATGATGGTCACCAAATTACGACGAATGAACGATGTTGCCGGTTTGCCGGAATTCTTGTCCAGAGCATGTCCGCCAAGGTCCAACAAAAGAAAAAACAGCAGCACCAGAATGACCGAAATGTTAATGATATTGTTCTCATGGCTCCTGCCAAAAAAGTAGAGCGAATTTCCGATCACCAGATAAATCAAGCAGAAGCCCGCCGCCAGGTATTTTCTGGGAACATTGGTGCGCAACCTGAGCAGGAGCACAAATGCCAATCCGGACATCACCACCACATACCAGTAAAAAGAATTGGTTGCTATTTTCATAAAGCCTATTCCCAGTCGCTGGTAATAAAAGTCGTTCTGTCCATCAGCATTACTGAAGATCAGATAATGCGCCAGTGCACCCGCCAGAATAAAGACAAGGTTAGGATAATTTTTTTTGAAAAATATGCGCAATGCTATTGATGCGGTCTTGATTGCCTTGCCGGGCAGCGCAACCGCATCGAGTACACAGAGTGTCAGCAACAGTTGAATATAGGCGGCACTGTAAATAATGCCAAAATTCTTATGCAGCAGCAGCATCAGTCCGCAAAACAGGCCTGCGCTCCAATGGTACGGTCCCTTGAAATACACCAGCACCAGCAGGATCAACCACAGGTCAAGGCGAAGTGGTGTCACCTGGAAGATACGGGCGGCATCGTCCGGCCCGGCATAAATACGCACCAGAACCAATGCGACCAGCAAGAATACCGGGAGGCGCTTGTCAAGAAGCCATTTTTTTGAGAAGGCAAAGAGCCCCAACAGCAGCAGGTAATAGGCCCATTGAGCAACCATCTGAAACAGATTCAGGTCAAGCTGTAGCTTCATCCATGTCAATGCGATCAAGGAGAGCAGGAGATCATACTGAAAGTAGGTTTCCGAGATATTAGCTCCGTGAAACAATCGCAAGGCGGGAGCGAAAATATATTGATAATCAAACCAGGAAAGCGGCTTGGTGCTAATGAAACAGACCGGGATCAGCAGGTACGCGGCCACTATCAGAGCCCATCTGGCCGAATGCTTTTGCAGATAACACAGCGCAACGATAATGGGCAGGATTACAGCCATTACCGTGAATGACCGCGCAAGAATATCCGCGACGGCATGACCTTCCAGAGTACTCATGGGAGGATGAAAGCCGATGGAATGGATAAAGACAAGCGATACCGTCGCCAGCGGAAGTGCCAACAGATAGCGAACAGGCTTGCCAGCAAGCCTGTTCCATCCACGACTCAGCGCATAGACGAAAAACAGGTCAAGAAACATCAGGGCGTATAACGCATACAACTCGATGCCGTCTCTCTCACTCTCGTCAAGCCAACGAAGTTGCCAAGGCATGATCTCATCAGCCTTGAACTGCAGGTTCTGACTCCATATCCAGGGAGCCAGTTGCAAGTAGCAGAAATACAACAGGCCTGCACTAGCGGTGGCGATCAGTGTTGCTTCCAATACCTCCCGTATGCTGATTGACGCTACATACGATGCATTTTGGTTTGAATCAAGCACATTACTCACTAACCGCCCCTTTACCGATAGCTTTGTCCTAAGTAAGCAACCATTTTCACAAATAATACACTCAGCGAGCTTTGCCATCAGGTAAAAGCTCGGTGGCTTCGCCATTGCGGATCAACGCGGATCGTATCAAGCGCGGGCGACCTTTGACCTCGGCCATGATTTTGGCCACATACTCGCCTACCAGCCCTATAGCGAAGAGGTTGAATGAGCCGAATAGCAGAATCGTAATCAGCAGGGTGGTAACGCCGCGCGGCGCTATATCCGGCACGAGCAGTCGCAACAGGGCAACCACGATAGCGGCCAGTATGGATAACACCAGCGAAATGACCCCAACGGTCGTGAGCATGGTGAGAGGCGCGTTGCTGAAGGAAAAAATCCCCTTCTTCGCCCAGTCGATATTTTTGATCAGGCTGTTGGTCGATGTTCCGAACATGCGTTCCGGGCGGACATAATCGACACCGGTTTGCTTGAAGCCGACATAAGCGCGCAAGCCGCGCACAAACAAATCGCGTTCCGGACAGTTAAGCAGCCAGCCGACCACGCGGCGATCCATCAGCGAGAAATCGCCGGCGTCAAGGGGAATATTGACGTAGCTGAACATGGCGAACACACGGTAGAAAAGTTTATACATAAAACCCCAGTACCAAGGCATCTCGCGTTTGATGCGGCGACCATATATGACATCGTATCCTTCTTCCCACTTGGCATAAAAAGCTTCGATCAACTCGGGCGGGTCTTGCAGGTCGCCGTCCAGCAGCACGATGCCGTCCTTGGTCGAAAGCTCCATGCCGCTGCGAAAGGCCATTTGCGAACCAAAGTTGCGCGAATGCGAAATACCGATCACGCGCGGATCGTTCGCGCTGATGTCACGGATTACCTGCGCGCTATCGTCCGGGCTGCAATCGTTGACAAAAATGATTTCGTAATCGATCTCCAGCTTGCAGAAGATGTCGTTCAAACGGCGATACATGACGGGGATTGCCTGACTGTCCTTGTAGCAGGCGATGATGGCTGAGACACTGCGCTTGCGCTCGCCGATATTTTTCTTGGATGCGGCAACCATTTCACCATCGCTGAGCTGCTCGACCCAAAGAGACATGGAGCGCAGGCCGTCCTCCAATTTAACCAGCGGTTGCCAGCCGAGTTTATCGATCGCCTTGCGCGGATCGGCATACCAATCCGCCAGATCCCAGGCGCGCCCTTCCATGGTGCCGAACTGCGGCTCTGCCGCCACGCCAAACACGCGCCGCGTTACCCCCGCCAATTCGGCGATGGTGGTTTTGATGCCGGTGCCGATATTGAAGTTCTCCCCATATAGTCCAGGATGCATTTTCGCCGCCGCCATAATAAAAGCGGCGCAAACATCGTCCACATGAATGAAATCGCGTGATGTACGCGCATCGACGAATGGCGGCAGGTTCCCTGCAAGCGCCTGGCGCAACAGGTTTGGAAACAACCGGGAAGTGTCTTCCAACGGGCCGTAGACTGCGTACAGCCTCAGGTTGACGCAGGGGAATTCGCGCTGTTTGCCCATGAAACGCAGGTATCCGGCGAGCGCCACCTTGGATACGGCGTAGGGGCTGTTTGGTTCGCACACGCTGTCTTCGGACGGTGCGGCGCAATTTGTTCCATACTCGGACGAGCTTCCCGCGTGAATGAAGGCGGAAAATGGCTTGGCTGCAAGCAGACTGACCAAATTAACGATAGCCTGAAAATTCGTCTGGTAAATCAGATTTGTGTCTTCCTCGAACGAATAGGCGCCATAGGCCACGCAATCGAAAACCGTTTGCGGATTTACGCTGTTGACGAGATTTTTTGCGGCAGCATAGTCGTTGAGATCAACCGCAACGACCCGCTCGTCAACAACGTCGGCAAGACGCCAGCCCTTTTCGCGGTTGACAACCGCGTAGACATCGCCGCGAACGGCAGCGAGCATCTTGTATAGGTTGGCTCCAATAAAACCCGATGCGCCCGTGACCAGGACAGGCCCGCTGAGTGAGCGGATATAAGCCGACAAATCAGTCATGCTGTGAGCCTTCCGGTGTGGAAAAATTTTTTAATATCGCAAGCATACTATCAACATCAAGAGCGGATTGCCGCCGCAAAAAATTCTGTGATCCGTACCGCTCAAAATGATGTGCGCGCGCATAGAGGTGCCGGAAGCGGCGCACGGCGATGTTTTTCTCGGCCAAGTACAACAACAGATCAGAGCCGAATCCGCCGTGCCGCACATGTTCTTCGGCGACGCACAGGCTGGATGATTTTTCAATCTGGTTTGCAAGCTCGGTCGGTAGGGGATTTTGCTCAATCGGAAGCTCGGTGACAACCCAAAAGTTGGGGCGATATTCCACGGGCAACTGTTCGAAAGCATCGATATAGGTTCCTGCCAGCGGCCCCACCGCAATCACCACCGGCCCGCTCCCGCAGGTTAGTTGCCGCCACGGCGCATAGGCGGGCACTGTGTAACCATTGGGCGGCTCACCGCGTCCCATCCGAATGTAAGCTGGACGAGAAGAAGCGCCAGCGCGCGCAATCACCGCTTCCATATCCTCGTCGAACACTGGAACAAAGACGGACATGTCAGGCAAAGTCAGCAGCACTCCATAATCTTCAATCGCGTGATGGGTAGGCCCCATCACGCCATAGCCATATCCCCCGCCGTTGCCGATCAGTTTTACCGGCAAATTGTGGAAGGTAATGTCATTACGAATTTGCTCGAATGGCCGTGCGTAGCAAAATGGCGCGATGCTGTATACCCAGACTTCAAAGCCTTGGCGCGCCAACCCGGCGGCTACCGAAACCATATTCTGCTCGGCAACTCCGGCATTGATGAAGCGCTGCCCCAATGTTTCCTGCAGCGGCTCCAGCGCCATGAACCCCAAATCACCGGTAAGGAACACCATCTCGGATTTAGTCGCTCGCGCTACCAAAGCATCACAAAGTTGTTTTCTCATTTAAGCCAATCTATGGATACATCTTTGCAGTTCATTGCTTTTGCTACCCTACCCATGAACCTCATGCTGGCAATGGATTTGTAGGGTGCATCCATGCACCATGGTGCGCGGAGCGCACCCTACGGTGAGGTTCATGGGACTCAATTCGGGCGAAAAAATTGGTGACTGCGTTCTCTCCAGCAAGCGTGAGAGGGAACTTGTGTGTATAGATTAGCATTTATGCGAGCCCTCGATTTCCTCAATGGCCATTTTGAACTGGGCTTCTGACAGCGGCAGGTAATGCCATTCCATCCGGTTTTCCATAAAACTGACACCATGCCCCTTGACGGTGCGCAAGATAATAATCCTAAGGCGTTGGCTCTCGCCTTCAAGCGCAGCGCGGATGGCATCTGGATTATGGCCGTCAATTATTTGCAGATAAGCATCGAAGCCCTTCAGCCTATCCCAGAGCGGGGACATAGAGGCGACTTCGGATGTAGAGCCAAACCCTTGCAAATTATTATGATCCACCAGCACCGTAAGATTGGATAGCCGGTGATGGCAAGCAAAGATCAGCGCTTCCCATGTCGAGCCTTCCTGCCATTCACCATCCGAAGTCAGGCAAAACACCTGCGCACCATTGCCCTTTAGTTGAAAGGCAAGCGCCGTACCAGCAGCCAGCGACAAACCGTGCCCCAAGCTGCCGGTAGCAAACGGGA
>Ga0209211_10002124_pt1 | contig 35072 bp, 37 predicted proteins | sample RifGroA2_FD_183992 | JGI IMG/M metagenome (GOLD analysis project Ga0209211, IMG submission 183992) | Groundwater microbial communities from Rifle, Colorado, USA - Groundwater A2 (SPAdes) (version 2) | ecosystem: Environmental > Aquatic > Deep subsurface > Groundwater | place: Rifle, Colorado... | reverse complement strand
TGTATCTTTTAAGATAGCCATTTTTTGCCATGTTGAAGCACCTCTTTTTAGTGCCCCAAACTCACTATTTTTTGGAGAAAATTGTGCTTTGAGAATAAATATGTTTTGAGATTAAGGTAACAGTGTCCGAAAATTTTGGCAATTTTTGAGAAGTTTAAACTTGAAAATTCGTGACATGCGAGTGAGCTCGTGAACTCGCTCACAATTCACGGATTTTCATTGTTTAAACTTTGCTATAAAAAAGTTCCAAGTAATTTTTCCAAAACTTCGTCAGCAATTAAAATGAGGCAGCTTAGATAAGCTTATTTTTGATAAATGGAAGCCTTGCTGTTGTTGAAAAGCTTATATTTTTGATAATGGACTAAAAGCATTTTTGAAAAAGAACTGCAATACAGCATGGGCTAAGGAAATTATGTCGAAGCTAAAAAATAAATAAAAAAAGAAATAGAATATTTATTCTACTCTTGTTGTTATGGTTCCATTCGTCACATGAGATAAACTAGTATCAGCATTCGTGTATTCAACACCAATAGATGTGGAAAGTTTAGAACCCGAGGTTAAATTGCATGGTGCTGTATATGTTTCCTTTTCACCATTGTTTAATCTATTATCGCCGACAGGCGTTGCTATTGCACTACAGGCACCGCCTATTTTAACGGTAACAAGTGAAGCGTCAAACCCCATGCCATTTTGTAAAACAATCACTACATTACTTGTCGTTGCCCTATGATCAACACACGCAATGCCTGCCGGCAACTGGCATTTGGCAGGCAGGAATTTATCTGGGCTCAATACGCCAAAATAAGCCAATGCTCCAATAGCAACTAACACAACCAGAATAGCCCAGCCATAGGTCATTAAAAACTCCATGGCAGCTTGAGATTTTTTAAACATTATTTCCATTAATTTTTCACCTCATTTTTATTGTTTTATTTTAACCAAATAGCATTATTCTATTTTCGTTGCTATATTTCCATACACTGTTTTTGCAAGACCAGTTTGTTTTTCTGTGTACTTAAATACTATATCTCCTTTAAATGCGTCTCTTGATACGCCGTTATTACAACCAGTAATAACAAAGGTTGATTCATTTCCACTTATCATCTGAGTATCGAATGAGCCTGTGCATCCTCCAACTTCAACACTATTGGCGGTTATAGTCCTTCCCAAGCCGTTAGAGATTATCAAAGTTATTTGGGTTGGCTCTATTTTATGGCTTACACATGCTAGGCCTGGAGCTAAAAGACATTTTTCAGGCAAGAATTTTTCAGGGCTTAATACGCCAAAATAAGCTAATGCAGCAATAGCAGCTAGAACAACCAGAATAGCCCAGCCATAGGTCATTAAGAATTCCATGGCAGCTTGAGATTTTCTATTAAAAGTCTTCATTGAATACACCTCGTTTTTATTAGTAATAATTTATTACAGATTATTAAACAACTACTATTTAAACTTAACGAAAATTTTGGCAATTTTTGAGAAGTTTAAATTTGAAAATTCGTGACATGCGAGTGAGCTCGTGAACTCGCCCACAATTCACGGATTTTCATTGTTTAAACTTTGCTATAAAAAAGTTCCAAGTAATTTTTCCAAAACTTTGTCAGCAATCAAAAAAAGAGTTGTTGTTATGATTATAAAAATAGGTATAAACTTCAACCCAAGTTTGGCGCTGCCTTTTTTTATTGTGGCTATTATCACTGCAGAGAAAAATGAGGTTATTATTAAGGACACTATGGCAAATATTTTGAAGTCGCTATACTTAATTCCTGTGCCTGAAAAGGAAAGCGCAAATCCTGCAGATGACGCAGAGCCTGTGGTGCCGCCTAGACTAGCTCCAAGGTTTGTTATCACTTTTATTAATACTCCCGCAAGTGCAAAAAGCACAGGTGCAGCTGCTATAGTAGCAAAGGAAATGAATATAACATAAGTTGTTACACTTGCCGCCATCTCCTTTTGCATAATTTTATTTTCCTGTATGTTTATCGCAATTTTATTTAGCAAGTCTCCAATTTCTCCACCCGCTTCTATTCCTTCTATCAGCAAGTTTATAGATCTTTTTAATAACATAGAATCATATTTGTCAGCGAACTTTAGCAGTGCAGCCTTTAAGTCCTCTCCCCGCATAGTTTCTTTTGCTACTGCCTCTATTTCATTTGCAAGCACTCCAAATCTTGGCCTTACTGCATACCATAATGCCCTGTCTATAGTCATACCTGCTTTTATATTGGAAGCTGTCAATTGCAAATAATCAGGCAGAACATCTTCAATACTCACCTTTCTTTTAAATATCCTCAAATCAACGACAATATAAAACAAAATCCACAAAATAAAAAGAGTCACAATAAAAACCAAAATCCAGAGAGCAGTTATTGAAAACAATATCGTCATCCAGCTAATTCCCAAAGTGATAGAAAAATGATAGATCAAGAAAGCAGATATAACCAAGTTTACAAAAACACATACGTTAAAAAGGTTTTTTGACAATAATTCGGGGTTTATGCCTAAACCTGCTTTTTCAAGATAAAATCTAAGCTTGTACCTTCTTTCTTGGACTATTGCTCTCTTTTTTTCTTTTTCTTTTATTTGCTTTTTGAAGTACTCAATTTTTTTTTCTTCCTGCTTTATTTTTTTTCTTTTGAAAATACTAAGAACACTTAGTTTTGGCTTTATTGCTTCAGGTGATATTTTTTTTTCTTTTGCTTCTTGAACGACTTCTTCTTTTACTGTATTTTTTTTCCTGAAGAAACCAAAAATATTGAATTTTGGATTTGTCATTCTCTGCTCAGTCTTTTGTTCTTTAGATTTTTTTATAGGTTCTGCTTCTTTCTCCTTTTTTTCCAAAACTTTCTTAAAATTAGGAATAGGCAGCTTAAGCATTTTCAAAAGTCAATTGCTGGTCTTGAGAACTTTATCATTGAGAGGAACATAAATTGAACAAAGGCCAATAGGCCCGCTATCACCATAAATATTGTGAGATTAAGCTCAAGTTCTACAAATGAAGAAAGCACAACTAATATTGTTACACCCAAGGTTGGCAGAATTACGGCTATTATCATGTAAAACATTGCGAATGGATTTAATTTCTTGCTATATTTACCTACCTCTATTGTTTGCTCGCGAGATATTTGCTCCAGTACGGATGTTAGCGATTTTGAAATATCAGAGCCTGTCCTTACTGAGTTAAGTATCTGCCATAGCAATCTTCTGAAATCTTCAGAGGGTATATATTCAACTGCTTCTGTTAACGCATCTTCCATGCTTGTTCCAAGATCAACCTTGTCCACTATTTCTTTGAAATATCTGCCAATAATCTCATAATTTTTTGAGATATTAATAAACGCATTATATAACGGCACACCAGACTCCAGCTCTATTGTCAGGTGGCGGCCTGCAAATATAATCTCTTTGCTTATGCCTTTCTCCTTTTTCGATATGCTGACTTCAGGAAGCTTTAAGAGGTAGGCGAAAAGCACTAAAAATATTATTGGAATAAATATAGCCATTACGCCTCTAAGCACATCGAATTTTGCCAATATTAGAACTAATGAAATTGTAAGCCCTGTTGTCATATAAAAGACAGACTGAAAAGTTCGCTGGATAAACTCTTCCGGCTTATAGTTCATGCCAGCTTTCTTTAGGTTATGCTTAAGATTAGGCAAATTTCTTGCAATTACCTGAAAGAATACATTTGTCATTGTCTTGATAGAAGCAATTTAAAATATGTATAAATCTAATTGCTCACCCCTTTTGTACTTAAGTAATTACATGAAAAAACTTATTTAAATTCTCCTTTTCCCTCTTCTTTCTCGACCAGAGAGAATGGAACCTGATCGTATAGAATCCTTACTCCACTATTGTCGATTGAAAGAGGATACACGTCTAAACTATGGTCTTGGCCCCTTATCTTTGCCACTGTTAAAGTCCTTTCAAAGTAACTTCCTTTCCTTATCCTGCTTAAAATTATAAAGCCTCCGAATACAAAATCCATCATATCATATTCCAACTTGTCTAAATCTGTTATCCTTCTTTCAGATACTGTCATAAAGGTAACCCCAGCATGCTTCATCTTTTGCATAAACAACAGCACTTGCCTGCGGAATTCCATTTTATTGCTGTCATATTTAGGGTACAAATATTCAAAAAATATTAAGGAGTCAAGAGCAACTCTTTTAATGTTTTTTTTCTTTATTAAATCCAATAATCCATTGATTGATGCAATCCCCCCTTTAAGCGTAGCAAGCGGCTTTTCAACAAGAAAGATTTTGCCTTTTTTTTCCATATCTTCCAGATCCATGCCCATATTTTTTGCATATTTCCTTAGGTCTGACAAAGATTCTTCTGTTGAAATAAAAATCCCATTTTCATTGTAACTTTTTGCGCCGTAATATATAAATTGCAGGGCCATTATTGTTTTTCCAGTCCCTGGAGCTCCAGTAATCAAAATTGAAGAATTCTTTCTTAAGCCTCCTTTAAGCACTTGGTCCAGGCCGCTTGTGCCAGTGTTAATCCTTTCTATCATCAAATCACCCTTTTTTCCTAAATATAAAAATACTACTATAAAAAACTTATGCTTGCTTCTCTTTTTGACCCTAAAATTAGAAAACGACATAAGCTCTATTTTAATTAGTATGTCATTTTATACTTAGCAGCGGATATTTATGACTAATAACTCATGTTCGCTGCTAAACAATAAAAATATTTATAAACAAGGCTATATATTTATGGGTTTATGCAAGATAGCAAGGGAATTGAAATAACTGCATGACTTATTCTTCTTTTTACTAGTTATACCTCTAAGCCAAGAGCGGTTAAAATGCAAATAACTGAAAAACAAAAGTACCAATTGAAGAAGTTCATAAAAGAACTAGAGAAGCATAAAGGCAGGCATACAGAGCTTGTGTCAGTCTACATTCCACAGGGTTACGATATCATAAAGGTTATTAATCATTTGGACCAGGAAAAAGGCACTGCAACAAACATAAAGTCTGCTGTAACAAGAAAGAATGTTACAGATTCATTAGAGAGGATGATACAGCATTTGCGTTTATATAAAAGAACTCCGGAGAATGGTCTAGCGGCCTTTTCAGGAAATGTTGCAGAGAGGGAAGGCTTCCAAGATTTTAAGGTCTGGAGCATTGAGCCCCCCTTTCCATTAAAAACCAGAATTTATAGATGCGATAAGGAGTTTGTTCTTGATCTCTTAAGAGACATGCTTGAAATTAAAGAAGTTTATGGGCTGGTTATTGTTGATAGGAGGGATGCAAACATAGCATACCTTAAAGGCAAGACAATAGTGCCTTTGTTAAAAACGCATTCTGAGGTGCCTGGCAAAACAAAAGCCGGGGGGCAGTCTTCTGTAAGGTTTGAAAGGCTGAGGGAAGGCGCAAAAATAGACCATTTTAAGAAAGTGGCAGAATATATGAAAGAGCAATTTTTGGGCAATAAAAATTTAAAAGGAATAATTGTAGGCGGTCCAGGGCCAACAAAATATGATTTTATAGACACTGGCTATATAACAACAGAAGTGAAAAACAAGATAATAGCAATAAAAGACTTAAGCTACACTGGCGAATTTGGCTTGCAAGAGTTAGTGGAAAAAAGCCAGGATGTATTGGCAAAAGAGGAAGTAATCGCAGAGAAAATGATTGTCGGGAGATTTTTTGAATTGCTGTCAACAAAACCGGGGATTGTTTCTTATGGCGTTAAGGAAGTGATGAGAAATTTGAAATTGGGCATGGTTGATACGCTATTGTTATCAGAGAAACTGGATGAAGAAGAAATGGAAGAATTTGAGAATGCGGCAAAACTTGTAGGCACAGAAGTCAAAATCATTTCCACTGAAACAAGAGAAGGGGTGCAATTGAATGAGATTGGAAAAGCTGCTGCTATTTTGAGGTACGAGATTAAGTAGTTCTTAAAACAATAATTAGGGGTACAATAATAAAAACTTCAATAAAGCTAACAAATACAATAAGAATTAATAGATTAATATTTTGGTTCATTACAACTATAAAATTTTGAGGCAGAACAATATTAAAATGAAATTAGCAGAACAAGCGTTTAATGAGTTATTTCCCGAAAAAAATTTGCAAGAATATACATTTAAAATAAAATATACTGACAAATTCAAGCCTTACAATGCTAATGTAAGGTGCACTAAAAATTCTTTTCATTTTAATTTAAGCAGAAAATGGAAGACTGTAAGCAAAGAAATACAAATAGGGCTGATGCAAGGGCTGATGCTTAAGCTTTTCAAAGAAAATAAAAAAACAATGAACATTGACTTGTACAACAGCTTCATGAAAAATTTGCATATAAGCATCCCAAAAGTTATTAATGATGCAGTATTGGGGGAGTCTTTCAATAAAGTCAATGAAAAATATTTTTTTGGCCTAATAGAAAAGCCAAATTTAACGTGGCATAATTCTATAAGAAGGTTAGGATCTTATGAGTATGGAAGCGACACAATTTCAATAAGCAAAATTCTTACTGCTGATGAAGATTTGCTGGATTATGTGATGTACCATGAGATGCTGCATAAAAAACACAAGTTTCATAACAGGAATGGAAGGACTTTTCATCATACAAGGGAATTTAGGCAAATAGAAAAAGAGTTTGAGAACAGTGTGGAAATGGAAGAGAGGATTAAAGGTTTGGTGAGGCAGAAGAGAAGAAAGGTATTTGGCTGGTTTTAGTTTACAAAACCAGCGGAAAGGTTTCCAAAACCTTTAAATATAACCCGCGTTTACAAATTAGTCTAATAAATATAATAAGGGTGGTAAAATGACTCCAAGTTCAAGGCTTCTTCCTTTAGCAGCAATGGAAAAAATACTTAAGCAGTGCGGAGCTGAAAGAGTATCGGATAAGGCAAAAATGGAATTAAAAAACACTATAGAAACTCTTGCAGATGATATAGCTGCAAAGGCTGTAAATCTTGCAAAGCATGCTGGCAGGGTAACTGTCAAGGCAAGCGATATAAAGCTTGCAGCAAAAAGCTGAATCTAAACATTTATAAATATTCTAGCTAATCTTCTATTTATTGGTTGAGAATCGGTGATTTTATGGCAACAAAACAACAAAGTGTAGGAGAGCTGCAAAAAGGAAGCTATATTGTTTTGGAAGGCGCTGCATGCAGGGTTGTTGATATGCAGGTTTCAAGGCCCGGAAAGCATGGCCATGCAAAAGTGCGCTTAACAGCAATTGGCGTAGTAGATGATAAAAAAAGGGTTGCTGTGATGCCAGGCCACGATAATGTTGAAGTGCCAATTATTGAAAAAAAGGCAGCGCAAGTGCTGTCTATTCAGGAAGATGTTGCAAATGTGATGGACTCCGAGACATACGAGACATTTGATTTGAAAATTCCAGAAGAGCTTAAAGGGCAAGTTACTGAAGGCTCAAATATTATGTATTGGGGAATATTAAACGATAAGGTAATGAAACAAATAAAAGGATAAATCATTAAAATGGTAAAGCAACAGAAATTAACAATTTCTGAGCTTTACCCTTTAAACAGGCGGTTTAAATGGTAAAATTTCAAGAAGCTGGGGCAAGAAAAATTAAGAATATATTCGTATGCAAGAAATGCAGCACTAAAATCAGATCTCAGAGCATAAAAATAATCCAAGGGAAGATTAAGTGCAGAAGATGCAATAGAAACAAATTTAGGGCAGTCAGGAAAAAATGAGTTCTTATCTATTTTGAAATAGCAATATTTAAAAAGAATCAATTCCCCTTTTTAATAATGAAAAATAAATCGGGTATACTTTTAACAGCAATTTTTTTATTTTCATTCTCAATTTTTTTCTTTAATAAATATGTTAATTTTGATACCTTAAGTGCTATCCTTTTTATTATGATTACTGGATTTTTGGTGATCATAAATAGAAAAAAACTTGATTTTCAAATTTTATTAAAAATTTCAAAGATTCCGTTATTATACGCAGTATTGTGGAGAACTGAATTTGGGTTAAAGTTTATGGACAGATTTGCCTCAAGATTCCGAGAATTAATCAAGCTATTCGGATACTGTTTTATTGGTTTTGGTTTTTATGGGATGATTTTTATTTCAATTCAAATGGTATTTGTATTAATTGGACTATTTATATCCCCAAAAGAAACTTCTCAGGGATTTAGTTTGGTTTTGCCATTAACAAATATACCTGGAATTGGATATTTATCATTTTGGCATTTCTTAATTGCTATTTTTATTACGGTGTTGGTTCATGAATTTGCACATGGAATATTAGCGAGAGCTCACAATATTCCAGTCAAATCTAGCGGTCTTGGTGTTTTTTCAATATTACTACCAATATTCCCTATAGCTTTTGTTGAACCAGATGAAAAAAAATTATCAAAAGAAAAAGATATTGTCCAGTATTCAATATTTGCAGCAGGGCCAATGGCTAATATTATTTTGGCCTTCATAATTTTATTATTATTTTCTTATGTCTCAAACCCAAATGTACCTGCACCTTTTGAAGAAAAAATCACTTACCCAATTGGTTTTTCTTTTAACAAGTTGATGGAAAATTTTCCTGCAATGGAACAAGGTATGAAACCTGGGATGATAATTAATGAAGTGAATGGTGTTGAGGTTCTTTCTTACCAGGATTTTTCTGATGAAGTAAGTGAACCTAAACCTAATCAAGAATTAATACTTAGTACAACAAATGGAACATTTACACTTATTGCTAAACCCTCACTGGATAATCCAAAAATAGGTCTCATGGGGATAGAAGATATAAGGAATGAGAGAAGAATAAAAGACCAATATAAGTCAATTAGTGTCCCATTTTTTTGGTTAAAAAGTTTAATAAGATGGCTTTTCTTAATTAATCTTATGATAGGTCTGATTAATTTGTTGCCTTTAATGGTTACAGATGGCGGCAGGATGTTAAAAACAGCTTTAGAAAAAACTTTTACAGATGCCAAAAAAGCAAATAAATTGTGGGTATTTACAGGACTTTTATTTATATTAACATTGCTTTTAGCTTTAATATTAAGGTACAGCTTTGCATTTTTTTCTTTTATAGGTTTTAATTAATAATACATTTATAAAAAAGAGCAGGCAATAAAGCAATATGGCATATATATGGGCAGATCTGCTTTTGGGATTTAAGGAAATATTTTCAGCACCGTTTAAAGACCCATCTATTTGGTGGATTCTGGCGCCAATAATCTTTTTTTGGCTTATTCTTGAAGCTTATTTTGGAAGGTATAAAACAGAAAAATTAGGGTGGAACAGCGCTTTGCTTAACGGGTTAACGCTGTTCTGGATTGTTATAATCAGCATCCAGACTTTATTTGCAAATAATTTTGAATTATTCACGCTGAGCAAGCTTTTATTTGTAATTTTTGTTGCACTTTACTCTGTATTTATCATTTTTATCTGTTTTACTCATAGAATTAGGGGTAATATAGCCTTTCTCTTTGCCTCTCCAACAATTATCCATTACCTTTGCGGATTATCTATTCTGTGGACGCATGGACTTCTTGTTATGAACCTTTGGGTGGTTATTGACCTGATACTGCTTTATATTTTAGTTCTGACCATGGAAACAATTTTGAAGAAGCTGATTCCAAGCGCTCCTAACTCCAGATTAGAAGGCATTTGAGCTGAGCCCCAGGATTGATGCGGGCTTTGAAAATGCTGGAAAAGGATTAGGGAGATTTTAAGGATTATTGCTTCTTTTTGTCGAAATACTCTTTGACTTTTTCGTTAACAGCTGGTTTTGCTGCAGTTCCTAAACTATAATAGATTTTTTCTGCTTCTCCACCCCAAGAATAGTCACCTTTTTCCCTTTCTATTTTGCTGACTTTGAATTCGTTTAAGTCAACTCCTTTCTTAAGGTGGTAATAAATGCTCCTCATAGTGACTTTTGGGAATATTGCGATATAAGCCTTATAGACCTCATAGCCATAGCCTTCTTTCATAAAATAAAGAATTTCAACTATATTCTGCCTTATTTCAGATTTAACAGGACGTCCTTTTGCCATGATGTTTTGTATTTAGCAATTAGTATTTATAGTTTTCTATATGGAAAATAAGTGAGATAACAACATTTAAATATTTGATTTAAAATAAATAGAATAAATGGTTGATGAAACACAGATTAAGAAATGGTTGAAAGAGGGAATAATTACACAAAAGCAAGCTAGAAAGATGCTTGCCGATACCTCTCAACACAAGAAAGAGCAAACATCTAATAATTTAATTGTTACAATATCCACAATTGGTGCAATCCTTCTAGGCATAGGCGCTATTTTATTTATTGCATCTAACTGGCAAGAAATACCTAATGCAATCAAGGTGTTGATTTTAGTTGGCAGTACATTTGGAGCATATTACATTGGCTATTTATTTAAATATCAAAAACAAAATTTGCCTAAAGTTGGAGCTTCTTTAATATTTTTAGGAGCGCTTCTTTTTGGAGCAACAGTTTTTCTTATAGCACAAATGTACAACATTAACGCGAATAATCATACCTTGGTGTTAATTTGGTTGATTGGAGTTTTACCCTTAGTTTATGCTTTCGTATCAGTTCCTATTGCCGGATTATCTTCCTTATTATTCTTTATATGGTTGGGCTTATTTGTTTTTAGAAATATTGATTTTGACCAGGCTTATGGAGATTTTTTTGCTTTACCAGTTCTATATCTAGTAACAGGACTATTGTTTTTTGGTGTTGGAGGATTACATTATTTATCAGATAAATTTAAGAATATTGCCCGCATTTACAGATTAGCAGGCATTAAAGTTGCTTTATTATCCGTTTTCTTATTAACATTTAGATTTTTCTCAGGGAACTATGAGGGCCATAATATAAGAGAGGGAGCTGCAATATCTACTCAATTTACTACAGGACTTGTAATTTTTTCTATCCTAGCTATTATTTGTTTAGTAGTTAACTGGTTTTTTAATAAGGCAGAGGAAGTTTCCATTATAGAAAGTCCTGTTAGCTTGGGATTAATAGGCATAGTCTTGATATTTTTCTTCTTTCCTTCTACTACAAACATATACGTTGTTCTTTTTAATTTGATTTTTGCAGCATTAGTCGGGGTAATAATATATGCAGGATATGAAAGGGAAGACATGAAATTAATAAATTTAGGTGGCTCTTGGTTATCCTTATTTATTGTTGTCAAATATTTTGACTTCTTCTGGGATCTGCTCTCAAGATCTTTATTCTTTATGGTTGGCGGGCTTATTTTAGTGCTAGGTGGAATAGCCTTAGAAAGAAAGAGAAGACAACTTAAAGCCCAGTTTAGCGCTTAAAAATGGAGAAGAAAACCATATTTTTGCTGGTTGGTGTCTTTTGGCTGATTATCATACTTGGTTTTGTTATTGTAAAAGAGTTTACTTTGCAGACCGGGGAAGAAGTTTTATTGAAAACAAGACCTGTTGATCCACGAGATTTGTTTAGGGGAGACTATGTTGTACTTAGATACGAAATTAGTACCTTGGATTTGGACAGTATTCCAACAGATTATACTGGTTTTGAAAATGGGGGTAAGATTTATATTGGGTTAAGTATAGAAGAGGGATATGGAGTCCCTTCCAAAATATATAGAAATCCTCCAAAAGAGGGCTTATATCTTAAAGGAACTGTGAAAGATGTTCGGAACAATATGCTAAATGTGGAATATGGCATCGAAAATTACTTTGTTCCTGAAGGAGAAGGAAGAGCTATTGAAAGACAAACTGGCGGAAATCTGGATGTTAAAGTTTCTATAGATAAATTTGGAAATGCAGGAATAAAAACTTTACTTATAGATGGACAAGAAGTTGATTTTAAATCATAACATTCACATAGAACAAATAAATTTTTAAACTCCTGAATTTTTATCCATACTATGTCAAAGTTTAGGCAGGTGCTTTTGGCAATAGCAATTGCAATTGTGTTTGCGTTCTTTGTAGGGTTTGGAATAGCAGCTTTTTATGAAAGCCCGAAATATGAGGATTTTTGTGAAGATACATTTTATGAAAAGCCGTATCCAAGGCCGGCAATGGGTGAAACTACAAACTGCACATACATAGAGCCCAGCGATGAGCTAAAGAAGGAGTGCAGGGATAAAGGAGATATTAGCGCAAAATATGATAAAAATGGATGTGTTGAGAGTTATTACTGCGAGACCTGCAATAAGGAGTTTAGAGATATAAGCGAGGTTTATAACAGAAATGTTTTCATAATAGCAACAATCATTGGGATTATTGCACTGGTTGCAGGCATTGTATTGAAAATAACCAGCGTCAGTTCAGGGCTAATGGGTGGGGGCATTTTAACAATAATTTATGGAATTATAAGATATTGGTCAGGGCTGCAAAATTATGGAAGATTTACAGTAATGGCAATTGCATTAGTGGTATTAATCTGGCTCGGTTATAAGAAATTAAAGGCTTAGATAACATAGTTTTTAAATTCTGAATTATTTTCTTTTTCTCATGAAGCATATTTTTGTTTTATCAAAAGAGAATCTAAAGATTGCAAAAGAAGAAGTGCTTACATTAGTAAATACAACTAATTACAATTTAATCAAGAATATATTAATCATTGAAATAAATAACAATAATATCATTAAAAAATTAACAAAAAGGCTGGCATATACAAACTCAATCTATGCTTTATTATTTGAGTCAAATTACGATGATTTTCTTAATGATATGGAGAATTTTGATTGGAGTTTAATTTATAAGGATAATTTCTGCATTAGGACCAATATAATAAGTCCAATAATTGAAATTCCAATATTCAAAAAAACAATAAATAATAGTACAATTAAAAAAAATTCGATAAAAACTAATATAACATTAAATAATGAAATAAAAAAACAGTATTCTGAAAAAGAACTTGCGGGTTATATATGGAGAAAAATAAAAAGCCCCGAAGTCAGATTAAAAGATTCCAAAACACATATTGAAGCATTTTTTGCAAAAAATAAGATTTATTGCTGCCTCTTACTGGATAAATTAAGCCATGAATTTACTAAGAGAAGATCGCATTTAAGGCCTAAGCCAAGCCCTATTTCTTTGCATCCCAAGCTAGCAAGGGCTATGGTGAATTTAACCGGAGCAGAAGAAAATGATGTTATTTTGGACCCTTTCTGCGGATCTGGAGGGATATTAATAGAAGCCGGATTAATCGGCATGAAAACTATTGGTTATGACATTAATAAAAAGATGGTTTGGAAATCAATGGTAAACTTAAAGCATTACAATATTAAAAACTGTACATTTGCGGTAAAAGATTTTTTTAAAATCAACAAAAAATACAAATATATTGTTTCTGATTTGCCTTATGGCTTAAATACAACTATTATGGAAAATATCAGAGTAACTAAACAAAATAAAAAACAGCTAAAAAAATATTTGGATGAGTTTTATTCCAAAGTTGCAAATAAGTTAGGCAGAATATTGGTTAAAAGAGCAGTGATAATATTTCCAAGCTATATCAATTATAAGCGAATAATAAAAAGTTCTAAACTAAAATTGAAGAACGAATTCGAGAGTTATGTGCACAGCAATTTGACAAGAAAAATTGTTGTTTTGGAGAAATAAAATTTACTTTCTTAACTTTTTTTCTTCCTTGGCAATCGCTATAGTTGTTTTTAATACTGTATCTGGGTTTAAGGAAATCGAATCAATTTTACAATCTACAAGGAATCTTGCAAAATCCTGATGATCGCTTGGGCCCTGCCCGCAGATTCCTATCTTCCTCTTGTGCTTTCTTGCAGCTTTGATAACATGGCTTATCAGGCTTTTTACAGCAGGATTTCTCTCGTCATACAATCTGCTTACTAACTCAGAGTCCCTATCTAGCCCAAGGGTTAATTGGGTGAGATCATTGCTTCCTATGCTAAAGCCGTCAAATATTTTTGCAAAATCATCTGCTAAAATAACATTTGAAGGGATTTCGCACATTACATATATTTCCAGCCCATTCTTGCCTTGAATTAATCCATATTTTTTCATTTCAGCAATAACAAGCTTGCCTTCTTCAACAGTCCTGCAAAATGGAATCATTAATTTTATGTTATTCAGGCCCATTTCATCTCTTGCCTTTTTCATTGCAACACATTCAAGGCCGAATGCTTCCCTATAACTTCCAGTATAATACCTTGAAGCGCCTCTCCAGCCAATCATTGGGTTTTCCTCTTTTGGCTCAAACCCATGGCCGCCAATTAAATTTGCGTACTCGTTTGATTTAAAGTCAGACATTCTTATAATAACATCTTTTGGGTAGAAAGCAGCTGCAATCATTGCAACTCCCTGCGAGAGCTTATCAACAAAATAATCTGACTTGTTTTTGTAAGCATAAGCCAATTTTTCAATCTCTTTTTTTGCTTTTTTGTCTTTAAGGCTATTGTAGTGCAGCAATGCCAATGGATGTATTTTAATGTAAGAGTTTATGATGAATTCCTCTCTTGCCAGGCCAACACCTTCATTTGGTATGAAAGAAAACTCAAATGCCTGGTCAGGATTTCCGACATTCATCATTATCTTTGTTTTTGGCCTTTTTATTTTTTTCAAATTAATTTTGTTAATATCAAATTTTAACTTGCCTTTGTAAATAGTTCCTACTTCGCCTTCTGCGCAGCTTATTGTAACATCGGTTCCATTTTTTATTTTTTCTGTGCCGTTTTCTGTGCCAACAATCGCTGGAATTCCAAGCTCTCTTGTGACAATGGCAGCATGACAAGTTCTTCCTCCCCTATCTGTAACAATTGCAGAGGCAATCTTCATTATTGGCTCCCAGTCCGGGTCTGTTTTTTCTGTAATCAACACCTCGCCTTTTTTGAAATCGCGTATGTCGCTTACATCTTTTATTACATGAGCTTTTCCAGAAGCTATTTTTGTGCCAACGCTTAATCCAGTATCAATAATCGGGCCTTTTTCCCTTAATACATACTCTTCAAGAATATTTACATCTCTTTGGCTCTGTACTGTTTCAGGCCTTGCCTGCACAATAAACAATTCGTTGCTTTTGCCGTCTTTTGCCCATTCCATATCCATTGGCTTGAACTTATGCGCTTTTTCTGAGTAATGATCCTCAATTATGCAGGCCCATTTAGCAAGCTTCAGGATTTCATCATCGCTTATGCAAAACTTATTTCTTAATGCTTCCGGAACATCGACATTTTTTGTTGTTTTTGCACCTTGGGTATAAATCATCTTTACTCTTTTTCCGCCTAATTTCTTGCTTATAACTGGCCTAAAACCTTTTTTTAATGTTGGCTTAAAAACATAAAACTGGTCTGGGTTTACAGTTCCCTGCACAACATTTTCCCCCAAGCCATAAGCACCATTGATAAGCACAGCATTCTTAAATCCTGTTTCAGTGTCAATGGAAAACATTACCCCAGAGCTTGCCAAATCGCTTCTTACCATTTTTTCGATACCTATGCTTAAGCCAATCTTAAGATGATCAAACCCCTTGTCAACCCGGTAAGATATAGCGCGATTGGTAAATAAGGATGCAAAGCATTTTTTGCATGACTCCAATAAGGATTTTTCTCCCCTGATGTTAAGGTATGTCTCCTGCTGGCCTGCAAAACTTGCATCTGGAAGGTCTTCTGCTGTTGCAGAGCTTCTTACAGCAACGTCAGTGTTTTTGCCGTATTTTTGGTATAGTTTTTTGTAAGCATCAGTTATAACTTTTTTTAATTCTTCTGGAAGCTCTGCATTGAGGATTGCGTCTCTTACCTTTTTGCCCCTTTCTGCAAGGTTCTGCATATTCTTGGTGTTTACATCAGAGAGAATTCTCTTTATATCATCCTCAATCTTGGCTTTCTTTAAGAAATACCTGTAAGCGTATGCAGTTACTGCAAATCCATTCGGAATATTAACGCCTTTTTGGGTTAAAGTGCGGTACATTTCTCCAAGAGAAGCATTTTTTCCTCCAACTAAAGGAACATCGTCTATTGTCAGGTCTTTAAACCACAGAATAAACTCTCTTTTTTTGCTCATTGAACTATCAGCCACAATAAAAGAAAGAAGGTATTTAAATGTTTTTGGTTTGTTAAACAATCTTTACTAGAAGTGCAATTAGTCAGGCAATGGTGGCGGTGGAGGAATATCTCCAGCAGAAGCACCTTTACCGTCTGCACCTGACTTAGGTTGCGCAGAAGCATCGGGTGATTTTTCATACTGGGCGGAATCAGTTACTGAAGCGCATCCACTTACTATCACACCAATAATCATTACGAATACCAATAAAATAAATAGTGTTCTCATTTTTAATCACTCCGGAATTTTAGGCGGACCGATTGTTGTTTGACCAATTGAGCCAAATAATTTGCAGTTATCATTTACCTTAAGGAGTATGACCCCGCCAACGTCTCCCCTATTGTCGATAGAAACCTCGCTAGGAGAGCCTGTTTTCCATGACTGAGATGAAGCATCCCAAATTGCTGCCCGTGTGATGTCGCAGTTTCCTTTAATATTTGTCAATGCTAATGTACCTAATTCAGTGTTATCAATACTTTCTATAAACATGTCAGGGGTTATAGCAACAAAATTCCAGCCTTTATAGAGATGTACCCCACCGAACTTTTTGTCAACTTCAGTGAAAAGTTGCGCAAAATCATCATCTTTGGAAAATGTTATTTCAGCGATTGCATCATATGAATTAGTATAAACCCACATTCCAGAAACGAGATAATTTGAAAAAAACTGCTCGTTATATGCAGGCATATCTTCTCTTACAAGCTCAAAAAAATCAATCTCTTCTGGGACAAACTCAACTTCTTTTTCGTTTATTGTAGTCTTCACAAATCCTTCACCGCGATAAGACTTTATTGCAGGGGAATATTCCTTAGTTTCTGCATTTAGAAGAAAAATGGCATTTACCGTCTGTTTCGGAACGCCTGGAATATCCCAGTTCCGTTCGCCTAGAGAGGAGGACATATAATTTGGAACTATGTTCCAGCCTTTTTTTAACTCAATAGAAATCTTCTTATCATTACCAACATCTGAAAGTTCCCCAGCAGATAAAGAAAGTAACAATAATGCTATGACAATAGATGAAATCAGTGTTTTTATATTCCGCATATTTTTTAATACTTTTAATTATATATATACTTTTCTATTTTTCGGTTTTTATTGACTTTTATCTCCTTTAGGATAGCTTCCAAGGATTTTAACGAACATGGATGTAGCTTCCATTTCGCTTAAAGCCAACTTTACATTTTCATCATCTAAACCAGCTTCAAAGTCAGCATAAAAAACATATTCCCACGGATTTTCAGGAATCGGCCTTGACTCAATCTTTGTTAAATTAATTCCATTCTTAGACAGCCTTTGAAGGCAGTTTACTAACGATCCTGGGTAATGCTTTGCCTTGAATGCAATGCTTGTTTTTTCTTTTTTAAGGTCTTTTGGGATTTTATCCTTTTTTACAAAGGCAAAAAACTTTGTTGTATTGTGTTTATTGGTTTCTATTCCCCTTTTTATAACCTCCAGGCCGTATATTTCTGCACACAGTTCAGAGGCAATAGCCGACTCTTCTTTTTTATTCCTTTCTTTGACTATTTTTGCAGCTCCTGCTGTATCATACTCCGGAATAGCGTCTATCTTATATTTCTTTAAAAACTCACGGCATTGCGCAAGAGAATGCGGGTGGGAGTATGCCTTTTTTATATTCTCAAGCTTATTTCCTTTATGTGATAAAAGGCTGTGCGTTATCTTAAAAAAGACTTCTGCAACGATGAAAACATCTTCTTTTAGCACCAGGTCATAGTTTATTACCACACTGCCTGCTATGGTGTTCTCAAAAGGGAGGAAACCATAATCAATTTTATTGTTTTTGACGGCATCAAAAACATCTTCAAATGTTTCATAGCCAATTGCCTCAACATCGTTCCCATAATGGTTATACATAGCAGCTTCGCTGTAAGCTCCTTTTTCTCCCTGATAGCCAATTTTCATTTTTCCAACCCCTTATTGATTTTGTTTAATGATTTGAGAAAATTTTCTCTTATTTCTTTTGCATATTTATTGTACGTATTCATATCTTCAAAAAGTTGTTCTGTGTCATTTTTTACAGTTTCAAGAATATGCATTAGCCTTTTGTAGCCTTCTGTGTCAATTTGCATATTTTTTGCTCCAAAATCCATTAAAGCTCTGCCAATGAGATGTGTTAAAAGCAGGGATTTTGCAATTTCTTTATCGTGCTCTTCTGGGGTGGTTTCTATGACAACTAAACCATTTTCCTTAAGAATTGATTTTATCTTTCCATACAAATCATCAAGTATTCTGACTTTGCACAGGACAATTTTTTTGCCATATAATGACTCAGCAGCGCTGTCTGGGCCGAACATAGGATGAGTAGCAAGTATCTGTATTTTTTTTGGAAGCATCTCTTTCATTAATTTTACAGGATATTCCTTGACAGAACAGACATCAACTACCAAGGAATTATCTTTTAGCATTCCTTTTATCTCGTTCAACGTTTCCTTAAAATGGGATATTGGAACGCATGGAATTACAATATCTTTGCCGCACACTTCTTTTAAAGATGAGGGAATACCCTTGTTTTTTTTAATCTCATCATCCTTGCTGCTTCTGCTGGAAACATAGACCTTGAAGTCATTTGACAAGTATTTTGTCAATAATTTTCCAAACCTTCCGAATCCGATGATGCCTATTTCCATCTTATCTTTTCACTATTTTTTCCTGCTCTTCTTTCGAGCTTTTTAGAATGATATTGTATACCGATTGAACAAATTCTTTATCTAAATTTTTTTCCTTTGCCATTACTTTTAATTTTTCAATTAGCTGTCGCTCCCTTTTACCATCAAATACAGGCTTGCCTAATGATTTTTTTATTTTAGCTATTTCTTTGGTAATGCTTTTTCTTTTGCTCAGCTGGCTTAAAATCTCATCATCTATTTTATCAATTTCTTCCCTTAATTTTTCAAGGTCTTGCATCACCTTTTTGCCCTCCATGGATTGTCTATCCTGCATACATTGTCATAGCCGCGGTACATGTATAATGCATCTAATATTGCGCATGCTGCCATTGCTTCTGCAACTGCATAAATCCTGCCAAGCAGAGTTGGATCTCTTCTGGTTATCGGGCTTAATATCTCTTCTTTCATTGTTTTCATGTTTATGCTTGGCTGAGCAACACTTACAGTAGGAGTTGGCTTTACTGCCAGCCTTATCACAATCTCTTCGCCATTACTTATTCCGCCCAATATGCCACCAGCGTTATTGGTCTTAAACCTTATATTTTTTCCGTCTAAATAAGGATGGTCATTATTTTCGCTGCCTTTCATATTTGCCACATTGAAACCTGCGCCGAATTCAATGCCTTTGATTGCGCCAATTGACATCAATGCATGCGATAAGATTGCTGGCAATTTATCAAATACAGGCTCTCCTAAGCCTTGCGGAACTCCACGGATTTTTAGCTCAATTATTCCGCCAGCAGTATCACCCTCTTGCTTGATTTGCATTACTTTCTTAATCATCTTTTTTGCCGCTTTAAGGTCAGGGCAATTAATTTCATTTTTTCGGTAGTTTTTTTTGGCATCATCAAAACTAATTTCTTTGGCTTTTATGCCCATGCACTCTTTAGTGTAGGCTATTACTTCTATCCCTTCTTTTGCTAATATGAACTTAGCTACCGCACCACCTGCAACACGGCCAACAGTTTCCCTTCCAGAAGCACGGCCAGCACCACACCAATCAGCATAGTCACCGTACTTTACAAAATAAGTATATTCCCCATGGCCTGGGCGAATCAAGTCTTTATAGCTGCGGTATTGGTCTATGTGGACTTTTTGGGTGTCTACATTGTATATAATCATTCCAATAGGAGCGCCTGTGGTTACTTTGTCTTGGCCAATGCCTGCAAAAATATGGCATTGATCTGTTTCTTTTCTTGGGGAGTCAAGCTTTCCCTGGCCCGGCCTTCTTTTGTCCATCTCTTTTTGGATATCGGCATCTGTTATTTTTAATCCAGGAGGCACACCATCAATAATTACCGATAATCCAGAGCCTTTTCCTATGCCATAGCTTTCCCCGCATGTTGTGATGCGAAAAAATCTGCCGAATGTATTTCCTATCATCTTATTCAACCTCCAAAGTTTGCTCCAATAGCTTTCATTGACGTAAAGTAATTGGGATAAGTTATGGATACTGATTCTGCTGTATCAATTGTGGTTTTGCCTTCTGCAATTAATCCGGCTAAAGACAGGGCCATAACAACTCTGTGGTCAGAATGGCCATTAACCAAAGCACCTTTTAAAGGTTTATGCTTAATTATTAACCCATCTTCCAATTCTGAAATGTTTGCGTTCATTTTTTTAAGCTCGCTGCGCATAACTTTTATGCGGTCTGTTTCCTTAATCCTTGCATGAGCAACATTTATTAATTTAGTTTCTCCTTTTGCAAAACATGCAACAACTGCCATTACAGGCAATAAATCTGGAGTTTCATTTAAGTCAATTACAGCTCCATTTAATTGAGTTCCAATAATCTTAATTTCATTAATTTTAATTCTATTTTTTTTATTAGTTGTAATTTCAATATTTGCCCCCATCTTTTTTAAATAATCAATTATCTTTTTATCTCCTTGGGTATCATTAATATCCAATCCTTTTATTGTGACATCCGAGTTTGTAATAGCTGCTGCGCATATTGGGAATGCTGCTGAAGACCAGTCAGACGGGATTGTTTTTTCAAATGGATTATATTTTTGCTTGCCATAAATCCTAAAATATTCCAAGCTTTTGCTTTTATATTTTATATTGAACTCGTCAAGCCATTTCAGGGTCATTTTTATGTAAGGTATTTCACAAATATTTTTTGCATGGATTATCGTTTCATTATTGACTAATGGACATGAAATAAGCAAACTAGACAGGTACTGGGAGCTTTTACAATAAACATCTGTTTCACCGCCTTTAATGGGGCCTTGTATTTCTATAGGCGGACAACAATTATTATTGATTGAGTTTGCATTAACACCAAGAGCTTTTAGGGCATCAAGCAATGGCTGTACTGGTCTTTTTCTCAAAGAAGCATCACCATCTAAGACTACTTTAAAATTGCCTAATGCAGCTACTGAAGTCAAAAGATTAATCGATGTTCCTGAGTTAAGCATGTCAAGCTTTTCTTTCGGCTCTTTTGGCTTTCCATTAAACCCTTTAACAATAATATTATTATTTTTTTGCTCAATCCCTGCACCCAAAGCTTTACATCCATTTATTGCGGCTTTAGTGTCTTCTGAAAATAACGGATTAATGATTTTTGATGCGCCATCAGCCAATGAAGCGATGACTATTGCACGGATTGTATGCGATTTTGAAGCAGGTATTTCTATTTTCCCAGATAATTTTTCTGTTTTGTTTACAACTAACTTCATTTTAATAGACCTCTTATAAGATTAATATCTGTTTTTTTTCCAGTCCAGAGCTTAAATTGCTCTGCTGCTTGGTTAATAAACATCTCTATGCCGCTTATTATTGTACAGTTATTTTTTTCTGCTTCTTTTAGAAGCTTGGTTTTTTCCGGATTGTAAATTATATCAAAAACTACAATATTTTTGACAGATTTTGTATCAATTGGAGTTTCATTTATTTTTGGATACATTCCTGCTGAAGTTGTATTGATTAATATACTGGGTTTTATTTTTTCAAAGTCTTTTAATTGGCCAAAGCTGCAATTAAATTCTTTAGCAAGAGCTTCTGCCTTTTCAACTGTCCTGTTTAGTATTGTAAGCTTTCCTTTTTTTTCCAATATGCCTAATGCAATGGCCCTTGCAGCGCCTCCTGCGCCTAAAATAACAACCTTTTTGTTTTTTATTTCTGTCCTAGACTCAATTGCTTTTATTGCTTCAGTAATGTCTGTATTATATCCAATTAATTTTCCATTAGTATTAATTACAGTATTAACTGCCCCAATTTTTTTTGCAACAGGGTAGATATAATCAAGGTAATTCATTATTTTTTCCTTGTAGGGCATTGTTACACTAAAGCCAGACAATAGCGTTGAAAAATTTTTTATGAAATCATCTAAATCATCGACTAGGAAATTGAGGTAAACATTATTTAATTTGTGTTCCTTAAATAAAGCATTGTGTATAAGATAGCCTTTGCTCTCGCTTACCGGATTTCCAATAATGCCATAAATTTTGAATTTAGTTTTTATATCACTTATTCTGTAAACATGCTTCAATATTTCTGCAGGAATCTGGCCTGGGGCCGACTCTTTACCTTTTTCAAGGCTTGCAAAAGTTAAGAAAGAGCCATAAAGTGGAGCAAGTATCCTGCTTATTTCCCCTAAAGGACCCATGCACATTGCGATTATCGGCTTTTTGCTGTTTTTTACCAATTCAATAATTTTCAGATTATCGCTTAGCTTGTTTGCTTTTGTGGTTATCTTGATAATGTCAGCATTAGTAGATTTTAAATTATCATAAATTTCACCAATATTTTCTGGCGTTTCATTAAAATTATGATAGGAAATAATTATTTTTGAATTTTTTTTATTGGTGATTATTTCATTGCAATCAGCATCAATTTCTATATCAACATAATCTACATTTAACTCTATTGCCTTCTTTAATAAACCAATTCTTTTTTCTTCACTCCCTTCAAATTTTCCATTATTAAATTTATTTCTATTCGTTACAATAAGTGGTTTTTCTGCTTTTTCAATTAATTTTTTTAAATTTAAATTATTTTTAATGTAATCAATCCTTAGCTCAATTATATCTGCGATATTATTTGCTTTTTTTATATCGGCTAATGCAGAATCCATATTTTTTGCTGTAATAGGTATACAAATCATTTTGACATTTCAATTGCTTTTTTAATTATGCCTTCATCTACCTCGAAGGAAAAATTGACATGGTCTGTTTTTACTTTTCCAATCCTATTTAAAATCACGAACCTTGGCTTTTGGCCCAGTGTCTTTTTATCAGACACCATGGCTTCCATTATCTTATCTATATTGATATCGCCATTTACCTTTACCGGCAGTCCGAATGCCTCAAGCAATGATAAAATTTTCTTTTCTTCTTTTTCTTTTAAATCATTATTTAAGACAGCAATTTTGCTTTCAACAGCAATCCCAAGGCTTATGCAGCGTCCATGTTTTTCCTTGTAATCTGAATATGATTCAAATGCATGGCCAAATGTATGGCCGAAATTAAGAATTTGCCTTAGCCCAGACTCTTTTTCGTCTTTCTCAACAACATTCTTTTTCAGCTCTATGCTTCTTTTTATAATATGCAATAAGCTGTTTTTTTCCTTTTCCAATATGCTGCTAATATTATTTTCAATAAAACTGAACAATTCTTTATCTGATGTAGCTGCAATTTTTATTATTTCCACAAACCCATTAAGAAATTCTTCTTTTGGGAGGCTGTCGAGAAAGTCTAAATCAGTAAAAACAGCTTCAGGCTGATAAATTGTTCCAATAAGGTTTTTGCCTTGGGCTGTGTCAACTGATGTTTTCCCGCCTATTGAGGAATCAACCATTGCAAGCAGTGTTGTTGGAATGTGGATTATTGGAATTCCGCGGTTGTAAGTGGAAGCTACAAATCCAGCTAGGTCTCCTACTACACCACCACCCATTGCTATTATAACTGTGTCGCGGCTGTATTTTTTTTCCAATAAGGAGTCCTCAATTTTTTCCTTCATCTGCCTTGATTTGCTGCTTTCGCTTGCAGGAATGAAAACAATGGCAGGATTTAATCCCTTTAATGTATCAGAAATCTTTTCCTTACACATTTCCTTTACATTGCTGTCTGTTATAATAACCGGTTTCTTATCTTTGTGGTTTTTTTCCAGAAACTCCTTAACCAAGGGCAGCAGAGAGTTGCCTATAAAAATTGAATATTCTTTGACTTTTTCCTTTATTCTTACATTAAGCTGCTCCATTTTACAATTTTCTGCCTACAGCAGCACATATTGGCTTTAGCTCTTTTAATAGTTGCGTTAATTGTTCTGGATACAATGACTGTTCACCGTCACTTAATGCTTCTTCTGGATTTTGATGCACTTCTACAATCAGCCCATCTGCACCTATGGCAACAGATGCTTTGCATAATGGAATTATTAAATCCCTTCTTCCTGCAGCATGGCTTGGGTCGACAATTACAGGCAGATGCGTTTCTTTCTGCAGCACAGCGACAGCAGCTAAGTCAAGAGTGTTTCTATATGCTGTTTCAAAAGTTCTTATGCCTCTCTCGCATAAAATGACATTTTTGTTTCCATTCATGAGAATGTATTCAGCAGCCATGAGGAACTCGTTAATTGTTGCTGCCATTCCCCTTTTTAAAATAACAGGCTTGTTGACTTTTCCTACTTCTTTCAGCAGATCAAAATTCTGCATGTTTCTTGCCCCTATTCTCAGCACATCAACATGCTCTGCAGCGATAGCAACATCCCTTACATCCATAACCTCTGTTTCTACTAAAACGCCTGTTTTTTCCCTTGCCTTTTTTAACAGCTTGAGGCCTTCAATACCCATTCCCTGGAAGGCATATGGAGATGTCCTGGGCTTGAATGCAGAAGCCCTCATTATCTTGATTCCATTTTCTTTCATTAATCTGGCTGATTCCATTATTTGCTTTTCACTTTCTACTGAGCAAGGCCCTGCGATAACTACAAAATCCTTGCTTCCTACAGTTACATCTCCTATTTTAATTATGGTCTTTTGGGTGTGATGCTCTTTGCTTGCAAGCTTGAATGGCTTTAATATTCTAACTACATTTTCCACACATTGTATTGAGCTCCAGCCATTTGTAGCCTCTCCTTTTGTATCACCTATCACATGGATTACTGTCCTTTCTTCACCTTCAAATGCAACAGGCTTTAACCCCCTGCCTTTTATTTTTTCAATCAGACTTTCTATTTCCTCTTTTTTTGTTCCTAGTTTCAGCACGATTATCATTTTTCCTCCAATTTGTTTTTTTAACTAAACCTTTCAACCATTCTCCTGGGATTCAGGGAACAAAACATATGAGTTTTGAGCCCTTGGGTTTAGTTATCTCCCAGGACTTATCCAAAGTAATAAAAGAAGTATGCAAATGAATCTAGCTTAAAGCTCCAGTTTCCGCTCTTAGCCAAATTTGCCATATCATCTAAGAATTTATTTCTTATATTTAAATCTTTCTGAAAAAAAATATGCAAAAAATCCAACAGAAATCCGACACAATCAATCACAGATTAGGGGATTGCTCGCTCACTACTTTCGCTCGGTTGGATGTCAAAATGCTTCGCATTTTTTCCAAATTAGTCTTTTCAGATAATTTTTCTGAGAATGTAAATATTCACAATGTTTCATATGATATATTCACCATCAGTTAAAAACTGATGGAATATTTACATTAAACCAAACCCTGCAAAGTATTCACAGCATTTAAAGTTTTCAGCAACTCTTCTTTTTTGACAATAATAAGCAATTCTGGAGCGCTGCTCATAATCTCCACAACATTAATCCCTTCTGCATTTAAGGATGATGTTACTAAAGCTACTATGCCTTTAATGTCCTGGGCTTCTTCAGTAAATTGCAAGTTTATCTCAACCAGTTTTTTGTCTATTGAAATGCAGTCTGATTTGCTGAAAATGCTGTAAAATTTATCCAAATTTTTTTCATCGATGATTATCGTTATGCTCTGTTCTGCCTGAATAAACCTTATAATCTCACCTTTTTCAATATCAACAATAGAGTTAATCTTGCTTATGTTTTCAGCACTCCTTTTATTTTTTTGAACCCTGATATCAACAATATTGCTTCTTGTAATCACCTTAATCTCTGAAAAAATCCTTCTTAACTTATCATTGCTTTCTTCTTTCTCAATTCTTTTGTATCTTCTGATTGCGCTGATTACAGCATCCAGGTTTTTTTCTTTTAAATCTAATTTCTTGATGATGTGCCTAGAAAGTGCCCTAAGGCTTATAATGTTCTTAAACAGGCATTTGCGAATTATGAAATCACTTTCTAAAAAGGTTTTTATCTGGTCGCTTATATTTTGTGTCATAAAAGACATAAACAAGTCTTTATTTATAAATTTGATGGTTTTGTGCCACAATGCTTATAATGTTTTGTTCAGGCCAGTATAGTATGGAAGATACCCTTAATTTGATTAAAAATGCGAAAATTGGCAGTATAGTGCCTGTTGTAGAGACATTGCCGTATGCATTAGAGCCAGTTGAATATTTTGCAAAGCTGTCAGATTACGGAAACAAAAAAAATTCTATCTTGCTGGAATCCGCTGATATTGTCCCAAAATATGGAGAAAAAAGCTTAGGCTCTGCTGAACCATGCTTAAAAGTAACTGGAAAAAACGAGGACTTTGAGATAACAGCGTTAAATGATTTGGGGATTAGATTTATTGAATTTCTTAAAGGCGATTTTGGCTTTTGTGATAGTGTAGAATACAAAAAAGACAAAATTATTGGGAAATTGAAGCCAAAGAGAAAAATTGTAAGCGAAGAAGAAAGGCTGAAATTAACAAACCACATGGATATAATAAGAAAAGTAGCTTTTAAATTCAAGCCAACAATAAAGCCTTTTATACCTTATGCAGGGCTTTTTGGCTGCATATCGTATGATTTTATTGACCAGTTTGAAGACCTGCCAAAAAATAAAAAAGATATTACAAAAGACCCGGATTATTTGCTTTATTTCCTTGATAACTTATTCTTGATAGACCATAAGGAAAAGAAGACATTTTTTGTTGCAAATGCCTTGATAACAGACAATGATTATGATAAAATATACAATGAATGCCTGTCAAAAATACAATATTACAAAGATGCAATATCACAGAAATCCAAAAGATTTCTGGGACACAAAAAATCGCAAAGCAATTTTTTCGTGAATAAAAGGAACATTGAAAAAATAAATAATAATAATAATAATAATAAAACATCAAAGAAAAATATTGAGAGTGATACAAGCAAGGAAGAGTATGTAGAAATTGTTGAGAAAATAAAAGAGCACATTAAGGCAGGTGATGTTTATCAGGCAGTTATTTCACGAACAATAAGCTCTACTATCAATAATGAACCTTTCGATATCTATAGAAAATTAAGAAAATTAAATCCAAGCCCATATATGTTTTATATAAACAACAGCCATGGAATTCTGCTGGGTGCATCACCTGAAATGAGCATTAGGGTGGAAGGCGATAAAGAAAAAATTGCTGAAATAAGGCCCATTGCAGGCACAAAACCAAGAGGTTTGGCAGACAACAAAATTGATGTTGACCTTGATTCAAGGTATGAAACTGAGCTAAAAATTGATGCAAAGGAGATTGCTGAGCATATCATGCTTGTTGACTTAGCTAGAAATGATGTTGCAAAAATTTCTCAAGCAGGCACAAGGTATGTTGATGAACCGTTTATTGTTGAGAAATATTCACATGTGCAGCATCTTGTTTCTAATGTCAGGGGAATTTTAAAAAGCAATTTTGATGCTTTACATGCATATACAGCAACAATGAACATGGGAACTTTAACAGGCGCTCCAAAAGTAGAAGCCATGAAATTATTAAGGCTTTATGAAAAAACAAAGCGCGGCTTTTATGGAGGCGCTGTTGGCTATATAACTCCACACGGCGATTTTGACAGCACCATTGTAATAAGGTCGATGCAAATTAATGGTGGCAAAGCTTATGTCCGTGCTGGAGCGGGAATTGTTTATGACAGCAATCCTGAATCAGAGTTTGTTGAAACTGAAAGAAAGGCTGCTGCATGCTTAAAAGCCTTGGAAGAGGATTGAAATGAAAATACTAATGATTGATAATTTTGACTCATTTACACATAATTTAGTGGATGAGTTTGAAAAAAGAAACTGCAAGGTACTCGTTTATAGGAATAATATAGACATTGAAAATTTTGATAAGATCGTTGAAGAAACTGAGCCAAAGTTGATAATTATATCTCCTGGCCCCGGCACACCGAAAGATGCAGGAATCTCAATAGAGGCAGTTAAGCGATATTCTGGAAGAATACCTATTTTTGGCGTTTGTTTGGGGCATCAGTGCATAATAGAGGCTTACAATGGAGTTGTTGACAGGGCTCCTGAAGTATTTCATGGCAAGCCATCAAAAATAACTCACGATAATAAAACAATCTACAAAAATCTTGAAAATCCATTACAGGCTGGAAGATACCATTCTTTAGCAGCGTTAAAAGTTCCAGATGAGCTTGAGGTCAGCGCGAAAACTGACAGCTACATCGTAATGGGCGCGAGGCATAAGAAATTTTTTGTTGAAGGCGTTCAGTTCCATCCTGAAAGCATACTAACACCAAGCGGTGGATTAATTATTAACAATTTACTTTCGATGATACGATAAAAAATTTCAATAAAATAATTCCAATATTCATTAAAAAATAATAATTAAAACGAAACAAATTTTGGGGAAAAATGATACAAGAAGCAATAGCTAAATTGGTTGAAAAACAAAATCTTGCACAAGAAGAAGCAGAGCAGGTTATGAATGAGATAATGGAAGGCAAGGCAACAGATGCGCAGATAGCAGGCTTTTTAGTGGCTTTAAGGCTGAAAGGAGAGACAATTGATGAAATAACTGCTTGCGCAAAAGTTATGAGAGAGAAAGCTTCTATAATAAAACCAAATCTAAAACCATTGATAGATGTTGTTGGCACTGGGGGGGATAAATCTGGAACTTTTAACATTTCAACCTGCGCTGCGCTAGTTGTAGCTGGTTCTGGAATAGCAGTGGCAAAGCACGGCAACAAGTCTGTATCAAGCAAATGCGGCAGTGCAGATGTTTTAGCTGCCTTGGGAGTTAAAATAGATTTAGAGCCAAAAAAAGTAGAGCAATGTATAAATGAGATTGGATTTGGCTATATGTTTGCCCCCAAGTTTCACGGAGCAATGAAATATGCAATTGGCCCAAGAAAAGAGCTGGCAATTAGAACTGTTTTTAATATCCTAGGGCCATTAACAAATCCTGCTGAAGCTCCTTACGAGCTTATGGGGGTATTTGATGATGCTTTGACAGAGCCATTGGCAGCTGTACTTGGAAAATTAGGCTGCAAACATGCCTTCGTTGTCCATGGCAATGGCTTAGATGAAATAACAATTGAGGCAGAAACTAAAGTCACCGAATACAAAAATGGTTATGTAAGGACTTTTGATATAAAGCCCACTGATTTCGGCATTAAATTAGCATCTTTGGAGGAAATAAAAGGCGGCACTCCAGAAGAATGCGCTAAAATAATAACAGATATATTAACTGGGAAAGAAAAAGGTGCTAAAAGAGATGTAGTTTTGTTAAATGCTGGAGCGTCTATTTTTGTAGCAGGAAAAGCAAATAGCATTCAAGAGGGAATTGATATTGCTAAAGGGTCGATAGATTCTGGGAATGCCTTTAAAAAATTAGAGGAATTAAAAAGTTTTACGAATAAATTAAGTGATTAAAAGTTTCATTACAAAAATCCATTAAAAATAATTAATCCAATAAAATGTTAAAAAAAATAATTGAAAATAAGAGAAAAGAAATAGAATCAAGAAAAAGAGAATTTCCTTTAAATAAATTCAAGAATAAATTAAACAATTCTACAAAAGATTTTAAAAAAGCAATATCAAAAAACAAGCTAAATTTAATAGCAGAGTTAAAAAGAAATAGTCCATCGAAAAATATAATCAACAAAAATTTTGATATTAAGACAATCATTGAAATTTATAATAAATATGCAGATGCAATATCAGTGTTAACAGACAAGAAATTCTTCAATGGCAGCTTAACTGACATGGAAGATGCAGGCAAATTAACAAATCTTCCGCTATTGAGAAAAGATTTTATCATTGATGAATACCAGATTTATGAATCAAGATTTTATGGCGCGGATGCAATACTATTAATAGTTTCAATATTATCTCACGAGCAAATTAAAAATTTCATCGAAATAGCAGAAAATTATAACATGGATTGCATAGTTGAAATACATAATGAAGAAGAGTTAAATAAAATTAAAAATGCAGGAAATATTAAAATTATCGGAATTAACAATAGAAACCTTGATACATTAAAAATTGATACAAATACACTATTCAGTCTAATAAAAAAAATCCCGAAAAATAAAATAATTGTCAGTGAGAGCGGCATTTCCTCAAAAGATTATGTAGAAAAAATAAAAGGCAAAGTTAATGCAATTCTTGTCGGTTCATTATTTATGAATTCAGACAATTTAGAAAAGGAGATAATTTCAATAATACAATGATTGTACAATATTAAAAATTCAATGACTAAAAATATTGAAAATAATTCCAAAAATAAAAAATTGAATAAACTAATGAAAAATTAAAAAATGACCAAAGTAAAAATTTGCGGAATCACGAATTATGAGGATGCTGCCCATGCATTAATTTTAGGAGCAGACTATATCGGCTTCAACTTTTATAAATTAAGCCCAAGATACGTTGATGAAGCAGAGGTAAAAAAAATTATTGGAAAAATGCCGAATAGTATAAAAAAAGTTGGTGTTTTTGCCAATGAGAAATTGGATGCAGTTAAAAAAATTGCTGAAGATTTGAATTTAGACTCAATTCAGCTGCATGGAGATGAAACGCCAGAATACTGCAATCAACTGAAAAAAGAAACACAAAAAGAAATAATAAAGTCATTTAGAATAAGGAATAAAAGTGATATAAATAAAATAAAAAAATACAATGTTGATTATTACTTGTTTGATGCCTATAAAGAAGGATTATACGGCGGCGCAGGAAAAACATTTGACCATGGCTTATTGAAAAATATTAAAAAGTATTTTTTTTTGTCTGGCGGATTAAACGCTCAAAATGTCAAAAGAGCCATAAAAACAACAAAGCCTTTTGCTGTTGATACGGCATCTGGTGTTGAGAAAAATCCCAGAAAAAAAGATACTAAAAAAATGGAGGCTTTTATCAAAGCAGCAAAATGAAACCAGGCTATTTTGATGAGTACGGCGGAATTTTTATTCCAGAAACATTAATGCCGGCTGTAGAAGAATTACAAAAAGCTTTTGTCAATTATAAGAATGACAAAAAATTCAACAAAGAGCTTGATGAATTGCTAGAAAAATATGCCGGAAGGCCAACTCCACTGACTTTTTGCTCAAATTTATCAAAAAAATTGGGCTGTAAAATCTATCTGAAAAGAGAAGATTTGGCTCATACAGGCGCCCATAAAATAAATAATGCCCTTGGCCAGGCTCTGTTAGCAAAATACATGGGAAAAACAAGAATAATTGCAGAGACAGGAGCTGGACAGCATGGTGTTGCTGCTGCAACAGCTGCTGCCAGACTAAGCATGGAATGCGATGTTTATATGGGCGCTATAGATATTGAAAGGCAGAAACTTAATGTTTACAGAATGAAATTATTGGGAGCAAGAGTTATTCCCGTATCAACTGGCAGCAAGACTCTAAAAGATGCTATTAATGATGCTTTAAGGGACTGGACTGCGAATGTCCAAAACACCCATTATTTGCTTGGGTCTGTTTTAGGGCCCCATCCTTACCCAACAATGATTGCTCATTTTCAATCAGTTATTGGCAAAGAAACAAAGAAACAGATTTTGGAAGCAGAGGGAAAACTGCCTGATGTTATTGTTGCATGCGTTGGTGGAGGCAGCAATGCTATCGGAATATTTAAGGAGTTTATTCCAGATAGAGATGTAAAGTTGATTGGTGTAGAGGCAGGAGGCTTGGGAATAGATTCAGGAAAGCATGCAGCAAGATTTGCAGATGAAAAAATCGGGAGAGTAGGAATTATACATGGAACAAAAACATTTGTTTTGCAAGACAAGTATGGCCAGATTTACAATACACACTCTATTTCAGCTGGATTGGATTATTGCGCAGTTGGCCCTGAGCACAGCTTTTTGAGGCAGATAAAAAGGGCTGAATATACTTATGCTACAGATAAAGAATGTTTAGAGGCATTTAAGATTTTAAGCGAAACAGAAGGAATAATCCCTGCTTTGGAGTCTGCGCATGCTGTTGCTTATGTTATCAAAAACTCCTCTAAGCTGAAAAATAAATTAGTTGTCATTAATTTAAGTGGACGTGGTGATAAAGATATGGATGTTGTTGTTAAAGCATTGAATCTGAAGTAAGTCCAATAAAAATTACAATGCAATAATTTGTAATCCAATAAATCAAAATATGATAAACTAAATTCCAATAATAAAAATTTAATATAAACTTAATAATTATTAAAGTTGATAAAAAATTATTGAAAAATGAAAACCTACAAACAAGTGTTTAATGAACTGAAAAATAAGAATGAAGGAGCATTAGTTGCATTTACAGTAATTGGCGACCCTGATTATGAGACGAGCCTGGACATAATTAAAAAAATAATTGATTCCGGAGATGATATACTCGAGCTCGGGCTGCCTTTCTCGGATCCTATAGCAGACGGCCCGACAATACAGGCAGCGGACATAAGGGCATTGAGCAAGGGCATGAATACAGACAAGGTTTTTGAGTTCGTTAAAGAATTAAGGGAGTATACTGATGTTCCAATAGGATTTCTATGCTATTACAATTTGATTTATCAACGCGGAATAGGGAAATTTTACAGCGATTGCAAAAATTATGGGATAAATAGTGTTTTGATTGCTGATGTGCCGGTTGAGGAGTCCAGTGAAATATTGAATCATGCCAGAAATAATAATATCGAAACTGTGTTTATGGTAACCCCATTAACAAATAATGATAGGATAAAAAAAATAGCAAGCAATACCACCGGATTTATTTATGTTGTATCCAGATTGGGTGTAACTGGCGTAAGAGATTCATTGGAGGAGTCAACTTTGGATTTAATAAAAAGGATAAAAAAATTTACAGATATGCCTTTGTGCGTAGGTTTTGGCATTAGTAACCCGAAACATGTAAAAAGCGTTATAAAAGGCGGTGCAAATGGAGCAATAGTAGGCTCTGCTATTATAGAATTAATTGCAAAAAATATTAACAATAAAGAAAAAATGCTGAATGATATAGGCGCTTATATTAAAACTATGAAAGATGCAACAAGAGTTTTATAAAAGGTTAATTGATAATTGATGAACTATACTCACGGACAATAGTTTTTATACAATAGTTGTCCGTTCGTAATAAGCAAATGACATATCTATGCACAAACAGTGGGAAAATCAAATGATTTTCCGAGGTTTACTTTCAGTAAACAATTTGTGTCATTTGCTATATTCATAGAATATTTACAAATATTTTTATATTTGTTTAAATTACCTGAAAATATGAAATTTTTGGATATATTAAGGGATTTTAGAAAAAAGAAAGATAAAGAGCCTTACGTCCCTTTTGAAGTTGTTAAAAGCGATAAAGGCAGTTATGAAGAATTCTATGGCAAATTGAAAAATACCAGCTTAATTCTGCTGATAGTTGGCAAAAGAGGCAGTGGAAAAACATCTTTGGGAATGAAGTTTCTTGAATTTTTCCATAATGAAACAAAAAGCAAGTGTTATACATTAGGCTATGGAGATACAAGGCTTCCATGGTGGCTAAAAAAGGTTGATTCTCTTGAGAAAATTCCAAATAATTCAATAGCATTGTTTGACGAAGGCGCTATTTTGTTTTCTGCCAGGGAATCAATGAAAAATATAAACAAGGAGTTAAGCAAGATAATGGTTATTGCGAGGCATAAAAATTTAACTTTGGTTTTAATAACGCAAAATTCAGCTATGATAGACTTAAATGTTTTAAGGCTTGCAGATACATTGCTATTAAAAGAGCCCTCATTGCTGCAATCAGATTTTGAAAGAAAAGCATTAAAGGATATATACTTAAAAATAAAGCCAGTATTTGAGAAGATTGAGCAGAAGAAAGCCCACTTCTATGTTTGGGATGATGATTTTCAAGGATTGTTGAAATATTCCCTGCCTTACTTTTGGAGCGATAAGGTAAGCAAGTCTTTTAAGAATGCTTGATTATAATCTCTTTTTAATTACCTTTATTGGATTTTTCTTCATGGTTCTTAAAGCTTCATTGTATGTCAAAAGCTTTGTCTTTGCGCCATGATGCTGTATGACTGATTGCGCATTTGTAATCCCCAGACTTATTGCAAATTCAATGTCATTTTTTCTTATTATTCCAGATAAAAAGGAAGAGGCAAACGCATCTCCTGCGCCAGTAGTTTCCACGACTTTAACATTATTTGGCCTCCCATAATAAAAATCGTTATTACATATTACATAAACCCCCCTTTTCCCGTCAGTAATAGCAACAATTTCTGGCCCTAATCTATGCAGTTTTTTTAGCAAATTCTTAATTCCATCATTACCAACTAAAATAGAGGCTTCTTCTTTATTTAGAACTAAAATATTGACTTTTTTTAGTATACTGCCCAAATAAGAAGGCCCTTTTTTGGCTAAATAAGAGCTTATGTTGAAAGCAATTTTTATATTGTTTTTATCTGCATAGATAGCTAGTTTTTCTAATGTTTTGAAAGAAGTTCCTATCATTGATGAGAAATAAAACCATTTTGCCTTTAATTTCTTTAAACTTACTTCATTGAATTTTAAATCGTTGTTGGAGCCTCTAAATGTCAGAACAGTCCTGTCATGATTTTTACTGTCTAGAATTATAGAAAAGCCTGTCCTGTGGTTTTTTGACCTAACAATTAAGGATGTATTCACTTTTTCTTGTTTTAAATTGTTGATAACCCTTCTGGAGTTGTGGCCTGAGCCTATTTTCCCTATAAAAGCTACTTTGTGCCCCAGCCTTGATAGCGCGACAGCAGTATTTGTGCCGCCACCACCAACTGTCACGTTTAATTCTTCAATCAGGATTTTTGAGCCTACAGGGTATGCAATAACCTCTTCCTTACTCTTGCAGTGAAGCAATTCGTAGAATTTAGTCCTCACAAAAACATCCACAGTAGCAGAGCCAATAGTTATTACATCATACATATTCTTTTCTTAAACTAATGGGTTTATATAGTTTTTTGTTTAACCAGTATCTCCGAATATATACACAAAAAATTCATAATTCCTAAACAAATCTAGGCGGCGCCAATGTTGCGCCGCATTTATTGGGATACACTGCATTAAGAACAAGTTGGCATTATTCTTGAATTTCCT
>Ga0209211_10002123_pt1 | contig 35074 bp, 34 predicted proteins | sample RifGroA2_FD_183992 | JGI IMG/M metagenome (GOLD analysis project Ga0209211, IMG submission 183992) | Groundwater microbial communities from Rifle, Colorado, USA - Groundwater A2 (SPAdes) (version 2) | ecosystem: Environmental > Aquatic > Deep subsurface > Groundwater | place: Rifle, Colorado... | reverse complement strand
TGCCTACCTTGACTGTCTTTTTTCTCGGCGGTAGGCAAACCGAATTTCTTCGCTAATTTTCGCACCTCTGGTTTCGTAAGATACCCAACAGGAAAAAGCGTCCGCGAAAGTTCCCTCTGCGTAAGCGTCCACAGAAAATAAGTCTGGTCTTTTTCCTTATCTTTTGATTTTAGAAGTTTAAAATTTTGAGTTGTAATTTTAAGTTTTGCGCTTTTCGTTTTTAGTTCGCGCGCTATACGCGCGTAGTGGCCAGTGGCAACAAAATCCGCTCCGTTTTTCATAGCATAATCAAAAAACGCGCCGAACTTAATTTTCTGATTGCACATTACATCAGGATTAGGTGTCCGGCCCGCTTTATATTCGCTAACCATATAATCCACTACTTCCTTTTTATATTCCCGCGACAAATCTAAATCGCGAAAAGGAATACCCAAATGAGCGCAAACCCGCATCGCATCCAATCGGTCTTCCCGCCAACCGCAAGGACCCCAATCCGGATGCCAACCTTTAATGAAAACGCCGATTACTTCATAACCAGATTTTTTAAGTAGAGTGGCAGAAACGGAAGAATCCACTCCGCCGGAAAGTCCGATAAAAACTTTTTGTTTTTTTAATAATTGACTATTCACAAACTAAATGTTAATCTAATTTTTGGACAAAGGCAAACAACACAATCAGTACATAATACATAATGAAAAAAAGACACTTGGTCAAACCAGAGTTAGAACAATTAGAAGAAGAACTGCGTAAGAACAAAAACGATCGGATGGTTCACATTATCCATCAAGTTGGACATCTGCTTAATGCGGGAACAAGTCTAAACGAGGCTCAATTTACAGAAGTCCTTCATTTGCTTCACGCAGAAGCGGAAAACAGAAGGTCTGTTGATAAAGTGGTTGTTGAAATGACAACCTTAATCAACGGTTTGTATCAGACGCACTTGCTCAGCCAATTGTTCACCGCAATTAATCCCAAAGTCCATTTGGGATAGCATCGTTTTTTCACACCGAGCCCGCGAAAATATCGCGCGCTCGGTTTTTTTATTTTTATGATATAGTTCTCTATCATGGAAAATTTGATTTGGGTGATTATCGGCGCGGCGACGATTGACAGCATTAACCCTTGCGCTTTTTCCGTTCTCCTTATTACCGTCGGTTTTCTTTTAAGTTTAGGTTTCAGTCGCCAAAGAATTCTCTTAATTGGCGGCACTTATGTTTTCGGCGTTTTTGTCACTTACATTTTCATTGGTTTAGGTATTCTCCAAACTCTGTCGGCTTTTGACGCGCCGCACATTATGGCAAAAATCGGCGCCTTAATTTTGATTATTTTAGGTTTAATAAACATTGCCGGCGAAATCTTTCCGAATTTTCCCATTAAACTGGCAATTCCGGCCGGCGCTAAACCGAAAATGGCCAAGCTGATGGAAAAAGCGTCAGCGCCTACCGCTTTCGTGCTCGGCGCTTTGGTGGCAATGTATGAATTTCCTTGCACCGGCGGGCCGTATTTTTTGGTACTCGGACTGCTTCATGACGGAAAAACTTTTTGGCAAGGATTGGGTTATTTGATAATATATAACTTGATTTTCATCGCGCCGTTAATTGTTATCTTAACTTTGGCGAGCAACAAAATACTTCACGCCAAAGTTGAAGAATGGAAAAAAACCAAACGGACGGGCATAAAAATCTGGGGCGCGGCCGCGCTGATTATTCTCGGTTTTATCATTTTAATCACTCAATAAATGGAAACGAAATCGCCTACTTATCAAGTAGCGGATATTTTAAAAAAAGTGGAGGAATTAAAAAAGGGTGGCGCCATTGATTTGTCAATGGAAGAGGATTTAAGCATTGCCGTAATGAACTTAATCAGTTTGGAAGAACATTTGTTTTTCACCGGCGAAAAAACCGGCAATGCCGAATATTTTGATTTCATCAATCAAGTGCGGACAATCCGCAAAGAAATGCTGGCTAAACTGATTGACCGCCGCGTGGGCGAAACTTGGTGTATCGGCAAACATTTATTGGCGGCCAGCATGCGCTTAATGGAAGTCGGCACTAAATTACAAGGCGATGAAAAAAAATCCGAAGCCGAAAAAATGTTTGACAGAGCCTATTCGCTTTATTCAATGTTTTGGGCGGTGCGCTTGAAATTAGTTGACGCGGAAAAATTCAAAAGCGTCGCGGCCGCGGAACAACCTTGGACATCGCAAGATATTGTGGCAAAATTAGTAAATTGTTGCGACGAATAATAAAAGCTAAAAACTTAAAACGAAAAACTAAAAATTAAAGAAAAAGAAATGCAAGATAATAATTCATTGAAAATTCTAGGATTTGTTGTGATAGGCGCAGTGATATTAACGGCGGCGGTTTTTTTGTTAAACAAAAAAACCGCCGGCGGGGAAACTAATTTAGATGCTTTCGCCCAATGTTTAGCCGACAAAAATGTAACAATGTATGGCACCGAGTGGTGCGTTTACTGCCAAAAAGAAAAGAAAAATTTTGGCGACTCTTTCCGCCTCGTGCCTCACGTTGACTGCGGCAAAGAACCGAATAAATGCGCCGAAAATAAAATAGAAGCCACGCCAACCTGGATTTTTTCGGACGGTCATCGGCTTGTCGGTTTGCAAGGTTTAGAAAAATTATCGCAAGAATCCAGTTGTCCACTACCTTAAATACTTTTCTTTATTCACCACATGCTCATCGTGGGTAACGGCATAGCGCATGTTGCCATTTTTATCGGTTAAAAAATAAAGGTATTTGCTGGTGGTCGGCGTTACGGCGGCGATAATGGAATCCAAACCGGGATTGGTAATTGGCGTCGGCGGCAAACCTTTGTAAAGATAAGTGTTGTAAGGCGAATCAATTTTCAAATCATCTAAAGACAAAGTAAAAGTATTTTTACCATTGACATATTGAAAACTGGCATCCACTTGAAGCGGCATGTCCATTTTAAGCCGCCGCCAAAGAATGTCGGCAATCATCTGTTTGGTTTCCAATTTACGCGCTTCTTCTTCCAACAAAGAAGCCATAATGATTATTTCTTTCATCGGCTTGCCGAAAGCCGATATTTGTTCGTTAAGAGAAATAATTTTTTCGTTAAAGTTTTTTTCCATCGCTTCAATAACCGCATCTGGTTTGATGTTGGGCGGAAAATAATAAGTGTCGGGAAAAAGATAACCTTCTTTGCCTTGCGCTTCGGTAATAAATTTTTCTTTAGCAAAATCCGGCAAAATTTTTCCCAAAATTGCCGCAATTTCTTTTGTGGAACTACCCTCGGGAATAAACACCACAACCGGCGTCAAACCGAAATCGCCGCGCGCCAGCCGCCGGCTGACGGCAAATAGACTTTGCGGCTGGTCAAAATAATAATCACCGGCCAACACTCCGCGGCCGCCGCTCAACATTCGGTTCAAAGCAACAAACCAAAAAGATGAGGAAATGAATTTTTTTTGTTTAAGGAAATCAGCGGTCTGTTTGATGGTAACGCCCTTCTCCACTGACACCAAGGTGTTGATTGGAAAATCAACGGAATGAAAAATAAAAAAATAACCGACGACCGTAAAAATAAAAAAACCCGCAAGGGAGTAGTGCCAATCAAATAAATATTCTTTTAGATTCATAAATTTGATTTTTCAGGTCAGACCTGTGATTCACAGGTCTGACCTGAAAAAAATTAAACGGGAAGATTAGCGGGCGCTTCGGCTTTGCGGGAGACCACCCGATTCAACGATGATGTTTCTACCGCCTTGCCGGGTAAATGAAAAATTGTCGCCAGCTCTTCGCTGCTCATAACAAAATGTTTCTTTTTGTAAGGCGGGTGAAAAAACGAACGGTTTTTGTAAGCTGCAAGAATCTTTCGCTTCATATAATCTTTGCGGATATTGCGGAAATCTTCCCATGGATAATCAAAATCAGTCCAATCATAAAAAGCTACGCCGTTTAAGTCCCGAGTGCTGTACTGGCGAAAACTGCCGATTAAACCGGGAATAGCGATAGCATTGAAATTTTCATTCCGAGCGATATACATTCCGCGAATGCCGCAATCAAAAGGTAACTTGCCGAGATTGCGTTCTATCGCTTCCACCAAAGTCCGTTCGCCCTTGGTCAATAAAAACTCGCCGAAATTAATTGTTTCTTTCTCGTCTTTCTTCGGCTTTTTATCTCGCTTCATTATCTTGTCAATTTCTTTCTTGGCGGCGTCTTTCCAATCGGTTTTGCCGAAGATTAAATCGGGGATGGGTTTTTCTTCGGTATGCGCCCGCATTATAATCTGAATCCAAATTTGTTCGCCCTTGCCGATGGAACTAAGATATTCCAACACTGCCGACATTGGGTCAACTTTTTCTTCTTCTTCCACACTGGTCTTATCTAAACCGTAATCAATGTAAGTTTTTATCGGATAAGCGTCTGGTTTCTTCTTGTCCTTACGGAAATAACAACCCCACATTGACATTGTTTTGTTGCTGTAATAAACACCGCGAGTATAATCGTCGGCTTCGTGAATTTCCACTGACGGATATTGAGCGTAAATCTGCGCCTGAATCATATTTTTGAAAAACGCTCGCGTCCAGATATAAAAATGGACTTGGCCCTCCAACGACACCAATTCCAACGACCACCAAGGGCGGGTCTTGCCGTCCCAGCCGCGCTCAATAAAAGTGGATTCGCCGCCGGTGTTGTAAAGCGAGGCGAAAAAAATTTCCATCGCTTGCGGCGACTTGGTCAGTTCTCGCGGCAATTTTATCTCCAGTAAAAGATATTCCTGATTATAAATATAATCCAACCGAACATAAGCAGTCCAGGCTTTCAACAATGCGTAAGCCAAAAGTGGCGGCAACCAATAAACCGCCGTATTGGCAATTATTGAAATCACCTGCAAACCGGTCTGGCCGTAAAATTCTACAAATAAATCCTTGAGCATAAAGACATTATACAACCAAATTTCAAAATAGTTAACAGTGGTTAATCATATTTTTGCTTAATAAAATCAATGATTCCTTGGCTTCAACCGCTCGTCGGCCAGCAACGCCGTATTTCGCCGCTTCCGATTCCGAAAGAGAAAAAACCGATTTAATTTTTTGCGCCAAATCGCGACTATCGTTTTCTTTGAAACGAAATTCCGGCGGAATAATGTCATTGAAAGCCGGACTGGAAACCAAAGACAAAGTGCCGCAAGCCATGCCTTCTAAAACCGTCTTATCGTAATTACCTTTGGGCGTCAAATTAACCGAAACGAGGTGGGCATTGAAAATCGCCGGTGTCTGCTCATTCGGCACGGCGCCGCGGAAGAAAATCTTGCCTTTCTCTTGAAGGGCCGAGGAAATTTCCTTAAGCCGCTCAAAATAACCGCTGTCTTTGGCGGCCGCGGCGCCGTAAACATCCAAAACAAAATCTACGCCCTCCTCGTCCAAAATCTTTGCCGCTTCAATTAAAACATCAACTTTTTTTAACGGCGCGATGCGGCCGATATACATTATATTTTTCGGTTGGCGATTTATTTTTTCATCCGGCCTGAAAAATTCCGTATCTATGCCAGCTGGCATCCGCCGAGATTTTTTTGTGCCGGCGGTATAAGCGAACGGCGAAGTGTGACAAACGATATCAGACATAAACATCGCCGCTTTGGTCAAAAAATTGCCGCAAGTGTGGTTATACCAAAACATGATTCTTTTGCTCAAAATTTTCCAAATTAGCCCGCCAAGCAAAACATATTCCTGATTCATATGGACAAAAACCGTGTCGTAATTTTTTCGTTCGCGCCAAATATATTTATAAAAATTCCAAACATATCTTGCTCTTTTGCCTAATTCATAATTCTTAATTCCTAATTCCTTATTTTCCTTACCGAGAGAAAGAACTTTTATATTAGGCGGCAAAGAATACTCGCCGCGTTTCAAACAAATCACGGTGATTTTTTCAAAATTTTTCGCAAATTCCAAAAGCCAGCGGTGAAAAAAACCGAGCACCGCGTCGTTTTTGTCCACTTTTTGAGTAATAATTAAAAGTTTCATTTAACTTTATTGATTTTGTGTAGGTGAATCTTGCCATTATCAAATAATTTTTCCAACGGGAGATTTTCATCTTTAACTCAATTTCTCCAAAATTTTATCAGCAATTTCTCTGGCATTAAAACCAACAACTTCCGTGCCAAGCTCCCGAACCGCGCCGACATCGGCGGAAATTACCGATAGACCGGCGGCTCGCGCTTCCGCCAGCGCCATGCCGTAGCCCTCGTATAAAGAAGTGTTCAAAAAAACATCGGCGGTTTTGTAGTAAGGCGCCAAATTATCCAACCATTTTTCAAAAATAATACTATCTTGTAACTTGTAACGTATAACTTGTAACTTTAAGACCTCAAGAAGATTTCCTGAACCAACAATAATCAAACCGGCATGGGGAAATTTTTTAACCACTGCCCGCCAAGCGTCAAGCAATAAAGCAAAATTTTTCTCCGGCTCCAAACGACCGGCGGCCAAAGCGATAAAATCAAACTGGGGATATTTTTTCCGCAAATCATTTTCTGGCGAAACAATCGTGTTTCTAATTTTTTCCTCATCAATTTTTATCGGCTTAATTTCAATTTTATTTCCGGCGATTTTTAAACAAGTCAGCAGAAAATTTTTGATTCTGGTTGAAACAACTCTGATTTTATCTGCTTTGGGCAATAAAAATTTTGCAAATTGAAAACGCGTAAAGTTCAAAAACATCAACCGCCAGCCAAGTTTTAAACTGGTAAAATGCGGACTGCCGATATCAGTGTGAATTTGTAGTTCCAAAGGCAATTTGAATTTTTTCGCCAATCGCCAGCCAACTAAGCCGGTTTCAAACGGGTCTTGGCAGGTGATAAGACACGAATTACGAAGTAAGGAGTAAGAATTAAGGGAAAATAAAACCCTTTTGCCGATTTTGACGGCATCAAAGACATAGAAAAATTTTGAAACAGAACTTGTCGGATAAACGAAAACATTATCGGACAATTTGTAACCTGCAACCTTTAACTTATAACTTTTCAAGATAAAAACAATAATATGGAGCTCGTCAAAAAGTTTCCCATATTCAATCATTCGCGCCCGAACAGCGCCACCCTCTTCAAAAATTTTCCTATCGGTAGAAATCATCAGAAGTTTGGTCGGCGCAACGGGCAAGCTTTTTGCTGACCAGCCCTTGCCCCACCTCACAAAAAGCTTGCCCGTTGCGCCACTACGCAATTCATAATAAACAGCTAAAAATTCGTCGGCAATGTCGCGCCAAGTGTGAGTCCAATTGAAATTTTCAATCTTTTGCCGACACTGTTCGTAATTTTTTTCATCAGTTAAGTATGAAATCTTTTCGGCAATATCATCGGTATTTTCCGGGTCCACAAAAAGACCGATGTCTTTCAGGCGTTCGTAAAGTCCAGTTTCTCTGGTTAAAATAAACGGCTTATTGTGACGGATAGCGTCTAGAATCAAATTGGGGCTGACATCGCCGAGTGACGCCAAAATCACGGCGTAACAATGCGCCACTTTCTCCATAAACTTATCAAACGGCTTGGTAGTGTTATCATAAACAATCGCCGCGTTTTTGATTTTGGTTTTCTCAAAAGCCGCCGCTAATCGTTTGGCGTTTTTCCATTTGAGCGGCCTCGCGCCAGCGATATAATTTTTCTCCATCGGTGAAAAAGACGGCTCTTTTTGCCCATAATAATTTTCTACAATCGTAGTTTTCGCTTCATCAAAAACATAAACCGGCAACCAAATTTTTCTCTGCCAGTCGGTGCTAAAAATGAGTTGGGACGCATTGTGAATCGTCCATCGGGAAAGTTTAAAAACTAGTTTTTCTTTAGCATTCAACTTGCCCATTCGCGTTTGATAAAAATCTTTAAGCAAAACCAAATCCCCCGTTCGTTCCACATACCATTCCCACAAAAAATCCCCGCCGGCGCGAATTATGATTTTTTTGCCAAAAAGCCTCGCCACCGCCACGGCTGGCAATGCCACGCTAAAAGTATCCAGCGCTATTACTAGATCAGATCTAGGAAAAACCAAAAGACAGCGCAAGAAAAACCAAAAATGCCGCAGGCCTGTCGGCAACTTTTTTTCTAAACGATAAGTCAGCACTTTGACCTCGTGACCAAGCGCCTCAAATTCCGCCTTCAAATTTTTGGCATATTGGGCCGGCCCTCCAATCTCCGGCGGATATATTCCCGTAGTGATAACAATTTTCATTCAATTAGATATATTACTCTATTTTTAGTAAATTGAAAATCAAAATGCGCCAACGTGCGTTATAGTTGTGTAAATTATGGAAATGTTGTATATTCTTGCCAGATCGGAGGTGATAAAAAATGAATACTCGCAAAACTTCTTTTCCCGACTATCCCGACTATGTTGATAATCAGACATTCCTAAGTTATCGTGAAAAGCAAATCTGGCAACAAGTAGGGCAAAGAGTGGGCCACTTCATGGAAGAAAAATTTCTTGAAGCGCTTGATGTTGAGAAAGACCCTGAATTGACTTTGCCTGATTGGTTTGTTTCTGTCCGACTGGCAACACCGGAAGAAGACTATCGACGAGGCATTGATGTGGTTGCGCAAATGGATGTTGGCCCTCTTTTTATTCAACTAAAAAGTTCCCAAACCAATGTTCATCGGTTTAGGTTAAAACATCAAAGCCGAACTCGCATCGCGATTATTGTGGTAAAACCGGAAGACTCGGTTGCTACAATCCGCAAAAAGTTTTTTCAAGCTGCCGAAATGGAACGAGCTTGGCTTTGGAAAAGACGGCGAAGAGAGCATAATTCAAAACAGAATTCAAAACAGACTGTCATTGATTGGTAGCCAATAGGCCGGGATGTCGGAAGACACCCGGTCTTTTTATTTTATTTTTTATTGATAAATTTCAGTAAATGTATTATCTTTACAGGGGATTTGCCGATGTAGCTGTTCTGGTGGGTTGTGGAATTGAAGTATATTGGTGTAGCTGTTCTAGTAGGTCGTGGAATTGAAGTATATTGGTGTAGCTGTTCTAGTAGGTCGTGGAAAAAATTAAAATATGCCGATGTAGCTCAGCCAGTAGAGCAACTCCATGGTAAGGAGTAGGTCGCCAGTGCAATTCTGGCCATCGGCTTAATTAAATGTAAAATTTAAAAATCAAAATGCCAAAGTAGCTGTTTTGGTAGGTCGTAGATATGTGTTTATGCCAGCGTAGCTGTTTTGGTAGGTCGTAGATATGTGTTTATGCCAGCGTAGCTGTTTTGGTAGGTCGTTAAAAAAAGATGCCACCCTAGCTCAGTTGGTAGAGCACCACTTTCGTAAAGTGGGGGTCCCGAGTTCGATCCTCGGGGGTGGCTAAAAAATTAACCTTATTTATTGGTTTTTGGTAAAACTGTTTTAGGCAAAACAGGCGGTTCAACCAGCAATTCCAGCGACATTGTGGTGCCTTGACCAACGGCCGATGATAATTTTATCTCGCCGTTATGAAGTTCAATAATTTTTTTGCTGATATAAAGACCGACACCGCTCTCATTGGGGTCAAGAGTGATAGCGTTTTTACCGCGATAAAATCTTTCAAAGACATAGGGTAAATCATCCGACGCGATACCTATGCCATCATCTTTGATTGTAATCAAAATTTTATCTTCAGCGCGAATCGCAACGATATTTACTGTTCCATTGGGCGAATAGCGTGCCGCATTGTCAATAATGTTGGCTAAAGCAATGCGCAAAAGTTTGCGGTCTCCGTCAATCACCAAGCCCGACGGTTCATGAAAACGAACTTGAACTGATTTTTTCTTGATTAAAAACTGTAATTCGGAAATAATACTGGTGATTAAAACACCTAAATCAATTTTTTGTCGCTCCAATTTCAAACCTCCGCCGGCACCGGTTTCAGCGGTCTGCAACATTTCATTAACAATCGTTAGCGAGTTATCGATTTTGGCAGAAATTTCCCTAAACGGAACTTTATCTCCTTCTGAAAATTTTTTTTCTTCCAATAAATTACTTAAAGCCCATTTTACCGCAGTCAAAGGCGTCCGCAACTGATGTTCGGCCACAGTCAAAAAATCGTTCTTGATGCGATTAAGTTCCGACAATTCCACGAATTTACGACTGGTTTCTTCTTTCTCGTATTTCTGGCGCAAAATTTCTTTGACAATCCGATAAAAATGGAAAGAAATTATGCCTAAAAGAATAACTCGTAAAATATGGGCGATGACAAAACCTAGGTCTTGATAGTAAATTGGGTCGGCGAAAATTAACAAAGCGTAAGCTGAAGTTATAACAATACCGACGATTTTAGTGGATTTCGCGTCCAAATCGGCGGCCGACACGATTAAAGGAAAAATTAAAATAAAAACAAAAGAACTCTCCACTCCGCCAACGGTATAAAGCACCGCGACAAAAAACGCCAAATAACCGTAACGAGCCAAAGAAAAAAAGATTTTCTTCTTAAAAATTTCGCGCAAGATAAAAAAAACGGAATGATAAACAAAAATGCCGATAAAAAGATAAAAATTCAAATCGGGATAACGCAACCAAGTTAGTTGGTTTCTAAAAGCGTGAATAATCAAACCAAAAATCAAAGGCGGAATCAAACCGGTGATTTCCACCACATAATAATAACTTCTTAATCTGAACTGTTCGGCGGGTTTATTCAAAGTTCGTGGGCAATAGCGATATTAATAAGCTCACGGGCGATTTTATCGGCAGCGTCGGTAATAGCAAATTCTTTGGCTCTTTTGCCGAGCGCTTCGCGCTTCGCCGGGTCGGCCAATAACCGGCTGATTTCCGATTCAAATAAATTAGGCGAAAGATTTTCTTCTTCAATGACCGTGGCGCCGGTCTTGCGGGCGTAATTGTAAGCATTTTCTCTTTGGTGATTGCCGTTGGATTCGGTGATGGGAATGACAATCGCCGGCTTGCCCCAAGCGGCGATTTCAAAGAGCGCCGAGCCGGCGCGGCTGACAACCGCGTCAGCCGCGCCGGCGGCCATTTTCAGCGGCAAATCATCCAAATACTCGTAAACCTTATAACGCGCCAGTAACGGACTATTTTCACCGAGCGCCACCCCGGCGGTTTCCTTCGCTAAAGCAAATTGCTTTTTGCCGGTTTGATGAATAATTTGATACTTTTGTAAAAGCGTTGGCAAAGCCCCGAGCACAATATCATTAATCAATTCCGCGCCCAGCGAACCGCCGATAATGAGCACCACCGGCAAATCAGCCGTAAAGTTAAAATATTCCCGAACGCCTTCCGTTGCCGGACTCTTAATGCTTTCTCTGATTGGATTACCGACATAGGCGACTTTGTCAGCCGAAAAGTAGCGTGCCGCTTCCGGATAAGATACGGCAACTTTGACGGCAAACTTGCCCGCCCACAAATTAACTTTGCCGGGCACAGAATCGGATTCGTGAATAATTACCGGAATCCCGAAAATTCTCGCCGCCAAAAGCGCCGGAAAACTGGCGTAACCGCCCTTGCCGAAAATCACATCAGGGTAAATGCCGTAGACGACGGCAATCGCTTTGAACGCGCCGAAAAATGTCTTGAACAAATCAGTAAAATTTAACAAAGAAAAATAGCGGCGGATTTTGCCGGCACTGACTTGTTTGAAAATTATTTCATTCTCATAAAGCAATTTTTCGTCACGGGGGAAATCAGACATAAAATACAATTCCGGCGCGATTAGTTTTTCCACTCGAACCAGTTTGCGAATCGCTTCCGCCACCGCGATTATCGGATAAAAATGCCCGCCGCTTCCCCCGCCTGTTAAAAGTATTTTCATAATACTTATAATAATATCATAAAACTATTTCCGGATATGTCGGGAGACGCCTAAAATCATGCCGACTTCGGCGAGAGCAAACAACAATGTTGTGCCGCCTTTGCTGATAAACAACAGCGCCGTGCCGGAAAGCGGTATGATATTGAGCATCGCCGCCATGTTAATAAATGATTGAGATACAATCATCACTACAATACCGACAACCATTAAACTGGTAAAGGTGTCGGGAGCCCGATTGGCAATCCAAAGTCCGCGCCAAGCAAAAGCGGTAAAAAGCAAAACTAAAAGAGCGCCGCCGACAAAACCGAATTCTTCGCCGACCACAGCGAAAATAGAATCGCCCATCGGCTCCGGCAAATAACTAAATTTCCTAATGCTTTGGCCAAAACCGCGGCCGGTCAAACCGCCGGAACCGATGGCAATAAGCGATTGATGAATCTGATAACTGGCGCCCGTCGGGTCGGCGTTAGGATTAAAAAATGTCTGGAAACGCTTCATTACATAATTATTTGAAAAAGCCAACACCGCAACAAGCAAAACTGCGGCAAAAAAAAGCAGGATGGCCTGTCGCCACTTTCCGCCGCCAGCTAAATACATCACAAAACCGGTAGCGAAAAATACCAAAAATGTATCGGTGTCCGGCTGATTAAGAATCAAAACGCCGATTATTGTTAACAAAATCACCAGAGGCAGTAGACCATATTTGAATTCGGCGGCGCGCACCCTAAAACCGGACAGCCAAGCGGCGAAGTAAATTACAAAACCGATTTTTAAAAGTTCGGACGGCTGAAACGATTGGCCGAAAATTAAAATCCACCGATGCGCTCCTTTGTATGCCACACCAATACCGGGAATGAAAACCAAAGCCGTTATCACTAATGAAAAAATAAAAATATACAAAGCGTATCGCCGTAAATAAATCAACGGAATTTTAGAAGCGCCCCATAGCAAAAGCAAACCGGGCAATAAACCGAAGAAAATTTGCTTCAAAGCCACTGAACCGAAACTAGCGCCGCTTTCCCTGACCAATAATCCCATCGCCGCCGACAAAAAAATCAAAAGGCCGGCGGCAACCAGCAACCCGACAATAATCAAAAATATCTTATCAACTTTTTTCATTTTATTGTTATCCCCAGTTTCATTGACTTCTTGGTTGCCATTTGATAACCTGTAAGCACATCTGGCAGTAGTGCCAAATGATATCAATTGCGGGGTCCCGGGCCGAAAGGCTCGGGGCTCTTTGCTTTTCTGACGCCAACCTGTAAAAGATTTGTCCTAAAGTTTGCTATATCAAAATAATGCGACAATGCCGGCGGTAATTCCTTTGCTACATGACCTGACCTAGAAAACCCTATTACCACTTTTTCATTTCCGCGCAAAAACTTGATTAAATAATCAAAATCGCAATCTCCAGAAAAAAGAATCAGCGTATCAAAATCTTTCATTGAAAATGTAGAATCAACGGCGATTTCAACGTCAAAATTCGCCTTGCGGTGCGGGGCGTTTATCGTGTGGTCTCCATATTCTTTGATTGGTTTTGTAATAAGTTTAAACTTTAATCCTTTATCCAAAAAATACCTAAATTTATGATGACCTTCACTATCAAATTCGGCTGTATAAAACCTGACTCCTTGAAAATTGCCCAGATTCCTAAAAAACTCGTTAAGTTTTTTATAATCAACCGACCAACATAAAGTATCTGTCGGCAGATTTTTCAAATTGTCTGGAACATCATCCGGTCGCACAAACATATCTTTGACTGACCGCTCAAGATTGGCCGCGTCAATATAAACAACCACCCTGCCTTTTATCACATCTTTTAGTTTTGATTCGTATTCATTCATATGCTGATTTTTTTAAGATTATTTTCATAGTTTTAATTATTTTCAACAATTTTTATTTCCTGATTCAAATCCAAAAATTCCCAATCTTTCAAATTATTTGGATTGTATTCGTATCTTTCCTTATCGTTGTATTTCCAACTATTCTTATCTTTCAAGACAATCCCGCCAAATAATTTTTCATCTTTCTTGTTTTCTTTTTGAATGTAAGAGGATAATCCTTCGGCGCGTTCCTTAGCGGTTTTGGCATAAATCCCACCTTTCGTGTCAAACAAACCAATTCGTCCGTCGTTTAGCATTACAACAAAATCAAGATAAAACAGCTTTTCTTGTCTGTTTTCAACATAGGGCACGGCAAAATATGATTCGTCTTGCTTTCCATTTTTAAACCACCAAACGACTTGCTTTGCTTTTTCCAGATATTTTACAAATTCATTTTCAATATCGCTGTCCTCAAATGATTTTCCGGTTTCTCCATCTCGCAACCACGCATAATACGGTTGCATTATGGATTTTTTATAATCCATTTTTACAAAAATTTTTTCATAATTAACAGCTTTCGGCACATTCCACAGCCCTTCGTTTTTTATAACCTCTTTCTTGCCTTTACCGACAACTTCTTTATAGCGTTCCAACGCCAAGTTAATAGTATTTATAACCCTCTGTTTTAGCGCCTCGTCTGAAAGAACCGCCGCCTGAATCATCGGCCAATCATCCTCATTTCGCCTAGCGCCAAAAACGCTGTAAATCGAATCATTTATCCTTTTAATTGATCGTTCCTCCGGAGAAAATGTCCCGAGATTGCCCCTGACAAACATATCAAAAGCAAACTGCAACTCCCCTTCTGTTTTAGGTATATTGAATGTCGGCGCTTTTATATTCCCAATCGCCATATCCGCATTTTTCACAGACACATCTTTAATCACCTTTGTATTAACTGGTTTAAACTTAAAAGAGACCTTTTTTGGAAGCCCCATCTCTTTTCCAGCTTCAAGAAAAATCGGCAAAAAGTCCGAAGACAGTCGGGTTTCCTCTCTGAATCGTTTTCCGTGATAAGAAACAAGGTCAACATCTTTATAATCTTTCCGCCGATAACTCGTAAGCGGTCGAATGCCCGACGACGCTCCTTCAATAATCCTTGTATTGATATCCGGCAAACTTGTAAAAAGATGTGCGATATTAAGCTTATCGTCTTTGTAATGTTTCTGCTCCGGCATTCTCATAATTCGCCCGAGTGTTTGAATTGAAAAAGTCATTGTTTCATCTCGCCACTGCCGAAACAAAACCAAAATTGCGGCGCGCGGACAATCCCAGCCGAGCGCGATTGCCTGCTTAAATATTAAGACATCAACATCATTTTCATTTTTCTCAATATTCACCAGATTAACTTTGTTGTCTTTTTCGGACAGATACACGGCCATTCTTCCATTCTTGCGGTCATAACCGTATCTCCCGAGCAAATTTTCCACTTCCTCGCGCTTGTCTGGCATTCCCTGTTTCGTATCCGGCAATTGAATAAGTAAAAGTGGATTAACTCCCGAACCTTCTTTTTCCAATTTCTTTTTGAGTTCAAGCCGCTTTGTAAGCGCCGCTTTCAAAACCAACTCATCGGCTGTTTGGTCTTTTTTTCTTTTATCTATCACATAATCCTCAAAACCCGGGTTGATAACAATTTCCTTTTTTATCATTTCTTCCGCTCTAACATCCTCAATTTCAACCGTCACCTTTTCATCAAGTTCGGCAATCTGCGGGGTGGCGGAAACTTCAATCGTCAATTTCGGGTCAATGTTTTTCACCAAAGCCATTGAATTCTCACTTTTGGCGGTATGGTGGCTTTCATCTATTATCAAAATTATGGTCCGGCCTTCGTCTTTCGTGCGTTCAATAACGGCGGAAAGATTATTATCCCGTTCGTTTGCCCGCACAATTACTTTGTCCTCGTTGTTTATACTGGCCCAATTGAGAAACAAAATCTCGTTTTTTCTGATTCGCCGGTTGTCAAGCTCGTGGAAATACGAACATCGTAAGCCCGCTCCTTTCGGCGCGTAAAATTTCTTCAAAGTATCGTGGCTTTGGTCGTGCAATTTATTGACGGCAATCCAAATGAAAGCAAAAGTTTTTCCGTCCGTTCGTGAATACGGGTCGCAAAATCGCATCATCCATTCGGCCATCATCAATGTTTTGCCCGAACCGGTCGGCGCTTTAAATACCAGAATCTTGCTCCCGTCTTTTTGGAGCAAGTTGTTTGCTTTGTCTCGCAAACCGTCAATCGCCTCTTCTTGATAATTTTTAAAATCTATCCACATATTATTCTAATTACATAAGAATCCTTATAAAACAACGGTTTTTTATCTAAAATTGATTAAACCTCTCATAACGATTACATAAAACTATGCCCAAAATGGTGAGTATTTGGCGAATTTACGTGAATGTTTGGGTCCAGTATCCCGAGGCTTAATAAGAAATGATTCAATAGTATCCCTAATAATTTTTGATGCGGCCGGATAATTACTATCTTTAATATTAAAACGCTTACGCAAACTCGCATTGTCCATAAAATCATTCGCAACATATTTTATACAACAATGCTGATAGCAAGCACGAATCTTATCTCTCTTTCCCATCTTAGTTAATTTTCTGGGTGCGTATAAAACCGCCTTAGTAGATTTATCAGCTACCGCAAAATCTGGAGCTGGCAGTTGATATACCTCAATGGAACCAACGACCTTATCAATACCACTGCCTCTTTGTTCGCAAATACCTACACGCCGCATAAAAGATGCGGTCTTCTCGTTGCGAGCTTGCGGAGCACTATCAATAAACCGATCAGTGCTAATAAGAGGGACTCCTTTGTTGGTGATTTCTAGTCTATTTTTAAATATCTCAATCATCGGACCATTGCCATGTTCAAGAAAATCTTGATGGATTAACGCATTAGCAACTAATTCTCGTATGGCGATTTCTGGATAAATTTTCTTTTCCACTCTTAATGCATCCTGAATCATTTCATTAGATGGAAGCTTGCTGTTAATGTAATCAATAAGCCGTTGGAAACTTGGAGCATAGCCCATTTTGCCCTCTTGTTCTCTTATAGTTTGTGTCCTATCCTCACCAACATATTCAATAACTCGTACAGTATTGTTTCGTAATGTCTCAAATTCCTGTAAATTCTTTGCGAAAAGCAAGGCCCCTAGATTTTTTATTGAATAAAAACTACTCTGTTCCTTTTCTATAAGTTTGTCCTGTGTCAATTTTTCCAGAATTACATCACGGCTATTCGGTAATGGCTGCTTAGTCAATTCAAAATAAGAAGGATAATCTAACAGCGTGAGTACCTTATCGGCAGAAATTCGTAAGGAGGCAACTTCACCCTCAAAAGAGCGGTGCCGAGGATTATTCCAAATGCGACGCTCTTTTTCAGAATAGTTTTTTAGTAGCTTAGTATAACTGCCAACACGAATGTATGCTTCGCCACTAAAAGACACCGGGCGATCGACTGTCGCACATATCTCAAAAATAACAACAGGTTTAGTTTGGTATTCAAATTCAAATATCAAAAAATTGACTCTTGGTTCAAGTAGGTGAGATAACCATGATTCCAACTCTTCGCCACCCTTTTTTGCCATCCTCGGCTTAAATGTTGTTCCAACAATGGCGTGTGTTTTATTATCAATTCCAAATATTATGTAAGCACGATCTTTTTCATGAAGGGCCGCGCCATTTGATAGTGCAGAAATGTCTTTTCCTATTTCTTCAGGATTAGAATTGTTGAGCTTAAACTCAACCCATTCGGTCTCATTTGGAATTTTTACCAATTCGCTTACTAATTTTTCTAATTCGGCTTGTTTCATAGATAAACTTTACTTAAAAATCTCCCGATAAACTTTCAAAATCACTTCGGGAATGGCGCAAAGCTTTACTTTATCTTCCATATCGGCAAAATCAGCTTTATGCGGGTCGTCGGTCATTGAAAAGACATAGGTGTTGAATCGGCCGTTCATTTTTTTAATCGCTTTTTTGTAGTCGTCAATCGCATCCTCATGGAAAATAATGCCGAGATGTTTACCAGAATTTTTAAAAATCTTAAATTCGTCTTTGTCTTGCACAAGTTCAAAAGCACTTTCGTGAATACAAAGCATTTCCGTTGACTTGCTTACAAGTTTTCGCTTGTTTTTGTCGGACGGCTCGGCTTCCACAAAATCGCAAGTGTAGTATTTCAAATTTCCCCCAAGTCCTGCGATATTTTCACCCTTTGTATTTTTGTAACCCTTTATTATTTTTTCAAGACGAGGATAAGTAATTCGTCGACAAATTCCCCGCTCTTCAATCTCTTTTTTACTAAAACCTTTAACTTCTAGTTCTTTTTTGAATCCGTTAAGTTCATTATTTGTGCCAAGAATAAAATTCCGAGTTCCGCCATCTTCGTTATTTAATTCCAAAACTGCTTGTCCGGTTGTTCCAGAACCAGCCATAAAATCCAAGACCGTGATGTCATTTTTCTTATCGGTTATCTTAATGAGATATTTAATCAACTCTACAGGTTTTGAATAATCAAAAGATATATCCATCGTTTTAAGAAAATCAGCGCCCTGTCTGTTTATAAACTGATCCAAAAAATTTCTAGGAACAGTTCCAGTTTCCTGTCTGTCTGACAAATAACTTTTTGTATAGATATTCCACTTTGCTTGATTGCCGTTTTGATCAAGCAAGGGAGAATTTTTTGTTTCTTTATAAACAAGTATGTCTTTCTTCTCAAGATAGGTAGAATACGACCAACGCCAGACTTTATCATTTTCTGACTTCGGCTTAACAAATGAGGCGTCTTTCTTTTCGTCTGGCATCACATCTCCGGGAGGAATAACGAGAGAGCCGTCCGGACATTTTATAAAATATCGTTGATTCGGTCGTGAATCCAGAGCTGATTGATAGAGAGCAACATCGTCTCGATAAAATCCTTTTTCGTCTTTCTTTTTATATAATGACGAGTCCACTTCATCTTTGAACAACTCGAGAGCTTCTATGTTTTTTGCATAAACCAAAATATAATCAACAGACGGGGCGAAATGTTTTCCTTTATTACTCGCTGTCTTTGCCACTCTTGGAATACACGCGACAAAATTATTTTCCGTAAAAAGTCCGGGGTCATCAAGGAGGAGTTTTAATTGCGCGAATTCATCATCACCAATGCTGATAAAAATAACTCCTGATTCTTTAAGTAATTTTTTCGCCAACTTTAGGCGTTTTTCCATAAAAGCCAGCCATTTACTGTGCCTGTATCCGTCTTCCTTATCAACATATTTGTCGTTATAAATAAAATCGTTATTGCCTGTATTGTATGGCGGGTCAATGTAAATGAGGTCAATCGCTTCCTCGTGCGTAAAATTCAAAACCGCAAGCGAGTGATAATTGTCGCCCTCAATCAGCAAATTTACCGGCTTTGATTTGTCGGTTTTGATTTCCTTACTCTTTACTTCTTTCAAAACCGGAAACGGCTTGCCGGCCATTTCGTTCGGAAACATTTCGCTCGGCGTTCTCGCGTCCGGATTGATAAGCACATCAATTTTTTCCTCCGTCAAATCTCTATGCCAAACAAGCCCGTATTTCGTTTCCTTAATACGGCTCAATTCTTTTATGAGTTCCTCTTTGGACCAATTATCGTAACTTATTTTCTTCGCCATTACCTAAAATCCTACCACACATTCGGACTGACGTCCTCAGTGTTTCGTTGCCAAAACTCCTCAACTTTTGGCGAGGTTTTTGAAGATGCTGTCCGATTATTTTTATCCCCACCTAATCTTGACTTTTGATTGTGACTTGCTAGAATGCTGACATCACTACGAAAAAGCTCCCATGCGGGTTCCGTCCCGCAGCGGGGCTTTTTCATTTATGGTTGCCTTTATCACCTTTTGTATATTCAAGACGATTTTTGAACCTTTCAAGAAAGACAATGTTCTCCGGGGCGGCTTTTTTGAGCAAGATCGATGCTTTTTGAGAATTTGGGCTCAATACAATTTCAAACCTCTTTCTATCCTTGAGAAAATTTACAAGACAAGCAAAATCGCCGTCTCCGGTAACCAATACGGCTTTATCAAAAAATTTTTCATACATATCGGACACTGTCTGTAAAACCATTTCGGCGTCGCAATTTCCTTTTATCTCCCCATATCCATCTGGAACGGTTGGTTTAAAAACAACAGTATAGCCCCAATTCTGAAGGTCACGATATAAATTAGTATTTATAGGAATAAAACCGAGAAATATGTAGGCCTTGCTGACTCCGTATTTTTCCAAAAGCCACACTCGAAATTTTCTATAATCTAAACGCCAACCAAGCTCGGCTATACCTTTGTGCAGATTGGCACCGTCCACATAAGCAAAATTATTCTCGGGTTTCTTCATAGAATTTTTAATAATCCTACCACCTTTGGTGCGGTTTTTGAAGTTTAAGAAATAAAGGCCTCGCCTTTGCAGCCCAAGGCGAGGCCTTCTTCCGAGAACTTACCGCAACAGAGCGACAATGGCGCCGAGGATGGCGAAAACGACGCTCAAAATCCAGAAACGCATCGTCACTTTGTAAGGCGGCCAACCAAGCGCTTCAAAATGATGGTGAATGGGCGCGACCAGAAAAACTTTTTTGCCGCGATATTTTTTGGACAAAACTTGGATAATGGTAGACAAAGTGGTAGCTACTAAAGGCAAAGCGACAATCGGCAGAGCGATTAAACCGCGCCCTTCGCCGAGTGCGTCGGTCATAAAAGCGACCACGCCCAAAGTAATGGTTAAGCCCATGGTGCCGGTTTCCGACATATAAAAACGAGCGGGCGGAATGTTGAACCAAAGAAAAGCTAAAATGCCGCCGACGAGAACAGCGCAAAAAGCCGCCAAGTTAATCTGATTTTGTTGAAAAGCGATAATAGCGTAAGCGGAAAACATCGCCGCAAAAACACCGCCAGCCAAACCGTCAATGCCGTCAATTATTCCGCCGGAATAAAGTCCGAGAATGACTAATACAAATAATGGAATGAACAGCCAACCGATTTGGAAATCGCCGATATAAGGCAGACCAATGGCGGCAACGTCTAATTTGAAATAAAACCAAAAAGCGGCGGCCAAAGCGATTAAAGAAACTAAAATCAAACGCTTTTTAAGCGATAAACCGCCGGCAATATGAGAACCATTGCCTCTGATTTCCAACCAATCGTCCACCAAGCCGATCAATCCGCCCAATAATAGAGTAAATAAGGGAATCCAAGTTTGATTGCGGCTCATAAAATCAATTTTGGTGCTGATGTCGCCCGGAAATATTTTCGCCAAAAGCCAAAACAACAACATCGTCAAAGCGGCGGAAAACCAAATAATGACGCCACCCATGCGAGGTGTGTTTATTTCTCGGTCTTTGTGAAGTTCGTTAAAAATTTTCGTTTCTTTACCGTCTAAATCAATTTTGCCGGCTTTCTTTTTCCACATTTGTCGACGATAAAGAAAATTAGTCCACAGAGGCGTCAAAACAATACCGATGAAAAAGGCAACGGCGGCGGGCAAAAAAACTTTTACAATGTCTATTATCATAAAATTGGTAAAATGGCGGAAAGAACAAATTTTAAAAATTCTAGGTGGGGGCGTGCCAAATTACGAGCGAAGCGAGTAATTTGGGGTTAAGGAATTTTTAAAATTTTGTTCTTGAAGCTATTTCGTAATCATTAATCATTTAAAAAACTAATCGTGGTGGACGCCAATTTTTCCACATCGGCGAATCGACCTTGCTCGCTGGAACCCAAAACCACAATTGCTATCAAGTGTCCCAAACCGGCATCCATCAATACCGCCAGGTTGCCGCCGGCTAAATCAGTGTAACCGGTTTTAGAAGCAAGTAAACCGGGAATTTCTGCTACCGCTTCATTAGTATTTTTCGCCGTCCGACTTTTACCGTCCAGCGGTGAAACTTTAAACACCGGCTGGCGAGTGGCTTCAAATAAATCCGGATATTTGGTTGCGGCGTAAGCCAGCAAGGTCGCCACATCCCGCGCCGAACCGTAACCGCCGCTCAAATTCGGCTGAAAATCCAAACCGGTTTCGTTGAGAAAATAGGTTTGAACGAGACCAAGCGAACGAGCTTTTTCGTTCATCTTGGCAATAAAATCATTTTCCCGAATGATAGCGTCGGCCACCGTTTCTTCAGTGTTCTGTCCGGCGCCAACAGCCGCCAAACCGGCAGCAGCCGCCAAAGACGCGGCGCCGTCGTTGGAAGAAACCAGCAAAGTGAAATCCAAAAGATCGCGCGCCGCCCATTTTTCACCAACTCGTAAACCACTATCACCTTCCTTTTTAATAGAATCACTATCGATTGTAACCGTAGCGTATGTGGGTAAAATTTCCCGAACTACAACCGCGGTCATAATTTTCGCCAGCGATGCTAAGGGCAATTGCTCCTCGCCGTTCAGCGAATAAATAATTTTATTTTCCAGCAAATCAAAAACAATAGCCGCTTTGGCTTCTAAATCCATGCCATCAAAATGATTTGGTGCGGGCGGCAAAGGCGGCGCCGGCAATTTTGTTAATAGTGTCGGCCCAATGGCCGTAAAATTTAAATTCGTTAAAACGAGCGCCGCGACGGCGGAAAGCAAAACAAACGGAAAAGCCAGTGAAATTCCTCGGTAAATTTTTGACCACCAATTAGTTTTCGCTTGATAATTCTCCATTTTTTATTTCTTCCTTAACCGCTTCGTAATCGGGTAAATCCTCCAATCGTTTGATGCCCATATATGATAAGAGTTCAAAGGTTGGTTTGTAAAGGTAGGCGCGCCGAGCGGTAGGATTTTCCAGACGCTCTACCAAACCGCGAATCAGCAAGTTTCGCAAAATATAGCCGGCATTAACACCACGAATATAATCAATTTCTTGTTTGCTTACTGGCCCGCGATAAAGAATTATCGTTAAGGTCTCCAAGCTGGCCTTTGAAAGTTCGCCGGTTAATTCTTCTTTAGTTAAAGTTGCCATCAATTCAGCCAAAGCCGGCGCCGTGCCCAATGCCACTTCATCGTCTTTTCGTAAAAGCGCCACGCCTCGTTCGGCAAGTTTTTCTTCCAAAATATCTAGCGCCGTTTCCACTTCTTCCTTCGTCACACTCAACCAAAAAGCCAGCCGTTTCAGAGAAACCGGCTCGCCTTTCCAAAAAATAATCGCCTCAATTTTCGCCGCTAAATCCATTTAGCCATTTTAACACGAAAAAGAAAAACAAAATAAAAAAAGATTTAGGTTATTTAAACAGTAATGGCGGCTAAAATTAAAACACTGGCTAAGGCGGCCACAAGACCAATTTTCTGATGCCACTGAAGTTTTTCGCGGTTTACTAAAAGTCCTAAAATTACAGCCACTATAATGTAACTTTCTGACAATGCCACCGCCACAGCAATCGGCGCCAAACTCATAGCAAAAGCAAATGCTATCCACGCCGCATTATCAAGAATAGACATCGGCAAAATAATCCCGCGAAACAAAAACAAATCATTGAGCATTTTTCCGAATTTGCCCTTAATCACTAAATACAAACCAGTCGCGCAAGTGACAAACAAATTAACAACAAAATTAACCATCAAGGGGTCCGAAATCCTCGCTCCCCAACCGTAAAAAAAGTTTGCCGCGCCCATGATAAAAGCGGCGAAAAAAGCGATTAAGACCCCTTTTTCCACAAAAAACTTCTTGATTGAATACTTCTCTCTGAATGAAACCAAAATCAAACCAAACACTAAAGTCGCTATGACCGCGATTTGTAAAGCATCAATCCCCTCTTTCAAAACAAAAAACGCCAGCAAAGCCGCCGCCGGCACTTCAAAAGACCAAATCGGCTCCACCACTGCCAGCTTTCCTCTTTTCAAGGCCTCAAAATCCAAAAGAGCAGCGATAAATAGAATCACCGCGCCGCCCAAGAGTATCGCCAGCGTTTTTGAGTCGCCAAAAATAAGCGGGAGAATGTCTCGCCAAACAAACGGCAATAAAATAATCGTGCCAAAACCAGTTATGGCAAAAAGCGTTTCCCAATCACCGATTTTTCTGGTGGAACGTTGAATTAAAAAATCCCCAAAGCCCCAGCAGAGCATCGCCACAAAAGCTAAACCGATTCCAACTGATACGCTCATTGCGATATTTTAACATAAAAAAACAACCACCAATCCTTTGGTGGCTGTCGTGAAAATACAACTCGGAGAAATCATTTCTCCGATCGCTGGAAGTTAGAGGCTATCAATTACCTCAAACATTCCCCGAACTTCCAGAGCCACATCCTCGACCGCCGAAAAGGTGGTGGGGTTAAAATGCCCGTTGACGACATCCATGTCATGACCCTCCGCCACCTCAATGACCCGATCATTCAACTTGCGTAGAGCGATTACCGCTCCACCCACAAGCCGGAATTTCCCATTGTCCGTAGGCCGGACAAGGAGACCGTGATCCCCCGCGAGGTTCAGCGGGCAAGACAAGAGGCTTTTTCCCCCATCCACCGCGACAAGAGAAAACGACTGATCAGAAAAAAGGAATGAATGATACATTCCAATCTCTCCTCCCGCTTTTTCCACTGTTGCGGCAAACTTGTGACTAGCAAGTCTCGCCAAACAGCTCGCACTTTATGGTCGGCAGCGAGTGCCTTTGCTTTTCATTTGAGGTCACCCCGACAACAATAGCCGTCATGACTCAAATTTTCTGCCATAAGATTAGCAAGAAACACAATCTTTGTCAATAGGTAAAAATATGGCTTAAAATAAAGATTTTATGACACAAAAAAGGGTCGAGAGATATGCTCCCGACCCCCACAACGTGGATAATCTTGTTCAAAACAGCCAAGGTTTTGGCAAACCATTACCAATCTGCCGCCAAAGATTAAACGGCAAAGGAATTATTTTGCCTGCTTGAATCAAAAGACTGACAAAATGAAAATTTGGTATTTCCCAGAAATCCCGCAACATTTTGTCAGCACACTGAACACCGCAACATTCATTGGCGTATTTTCTTTCTGCCAATCTTTCGGCGATGTAAGAATTGGTATTCGGATGAAGCGGTTCCACCAGCCAGACACACCGACGTTTTTTTCTTTTCATAATCTTGCTTTTCCAGATTGATTTTTCTCCCCAAACATTAGCACCAAAATCACATTGGTCAAGACAAAAATTACTTTCCTTGTTTGACGCAAACTTTCAAAAATTCGGTGAAAAGCGGATGGGGCGAGAGCGGGCGCGATTTGAATTCTGGGTGAAACTGGGTGCCGAGGAAAAAGGGGTGAACCTTGCGTGGAAGTTCGGCTATTTCCATCAATTTATCGTCGGGCGATTTACCCGAAAAAACCAAACCGCCTTGTTCTAATTTTTCGATGTATTCCGGATTAACTTCATAGCGATGTCTGTGTCTTTCACTAATCAGCTTACCCGCCTTGCCGTCGGGTAGGTAGCTTTTAGCTTCTAACTTATAGCCTGAAGAGTCGGAATAAGCCCCATACGCAATGGTACCCTGAAAAAGGTGAGCCGGATAAGCGCCTAGCCGCATTGAACCGCCGTAATTACCCTCGGCTAATTTTTTCTTTTGATCCGGCATAATATCAATCACTGGCGCGTTTGTTTCGGGATTGATTTCTGTGGTATTGGCATCTTTCAATTTCAAAACATTGCGTGCGAATTCCACACACATCAATTGCATACCATAACACAAACCGAGATATGGGATTTTATTTTCCCGACAAAATTTAATCACCACCAATTTGCCTTCAATGCCGCTCTCACCAAAACCGCCCGGCACAATCACACCGGCGTAATTTTTCAATGATTCTATTTTTTCTTCGCCAGTTTCCCCACCCGAGGCGGGTCCGCCTTGGGCGGAAAATCTTTTGGCGTTGAGCCAAGTTAAATTCACTTTAACATTGAGTTTCGCCGCCGAATGTTTAATGGCTTCAATCACGGAAATATAAGCGTCGGATAAAACGAAATCACCACTGTCAAAGTATTTACCGACAATCGCCACTTTAACTTCAGCCTTTGGATTTTTCACCCGCGACACGAAGTTTCGCCATTTTGCCAAATTGTCTTTGCGCTTTCGCGATTTCAAGCCCAATCGTTCCAAAAGCAAAACGCTTATATTATCGCGCTCAAAATTCAACGGCACTTCGTATATACTTTCAATATCCGGCGCCGAAACGACCGCTTCGGCCGGCACATTGCACCAAATGGCGATTTTTTCTTTGCGTTTGGCGTCCAATGCTATTTCGCTCCGAGCAATAATAATGTCCGGTTGAACACCGTAAGAATTAAGTTGACGAACGGCATTTTGAGTCGGTTTGGTTTTCATTTCGCCGATTTTGTTGGGAATCGGCAAAAAGGTTACCAAAATAAACAGGACATCGCCCGGATTTTTTAATTTCATCACCCGCGCCGCCTCAATAAACATAATATTCTGATAGTCACCCACCGTCCCGCCAATTTCAATCAAGGAAATGTCCGAGTTGCTTTTCTCGGCGGCGAGCTCAATCCGCCGGCGAATTTCATCAGTAATGTGAGGAATAGCTTCCACGCATTTGCCTTTGTAACCGAGCGTCCGTTCTTTTTCAATCACCTGTTTGTAGACCATACCGCTGGTAATGTAATCCTCGCTACCCAAATCCACCTCCATAAACCTTTCGTAATTGCCCATATCCTGGTCGCATTCCATACCCGAATCCAAAACAAAAACCTCACCGTGTTCGGTGGGGTTCATGGTGCCGGCATCCACATTAAGATATGGGTCAATCTTGACCGGATTAACCGAAAAACCTTTGGCTTGCAAAATTTTACCGATGGCTGAAGTGGCGACGCCTTTTCCAACGCCACTCATCACCCCGCCAATAACAAAAATATATTTGTGCCGTTTAGCTTTTGCCATTTTATAAAACAATCTTACCAAATCCGCCACCGACAATATACCTTGACATAGCTCTGGCAGTGTTTAATATGATTGGCAGAGAAAAGAAAGGAATACATGAAATTACACTTCTGTACAAATCCACCGGGTCATAGCCGAAATTAGGCAGCGCATCTGGAAATTGGAAGAGACGCGGAGGAAAGAAAAAGGAACCGGAGTTTTACAAGTCAAGCCCGACTGCTTGTTCTTGATTGCTACGGTGGGGGGCACTCGACCACCAGATTGATTTCACCGGATTCGTTTCTTCATCAAGCGAGGCGCAGATGCCTCGCTTTTTTTATTAAAAATTTTTCTACTTCCCCATTAAAGAAACAAATTCCTCAACCGTCAGCTCACCGTCACGGAGAATCTTGCGCAACAAACCCTTACCGATGGTTTTGTAAACCGGCACTGTCACCGAGCGGCGTGTTTCGTGTTTTAATCTAATATGGCTGCCACGCTGGCGCGTTCGGAAATAGCCGATTTTTTCAAGAACTTTTACGATAATATCGCCACTTAAAATCGGAATTTTCGGCATGGGGCTTTGGCTTAAACCGATATGGTGTGAAAGCTCAATTCCAACGGCCTATAACTTTTGACAAACTCTTTGTTGGCTTTTTCCTCCAAACAAAGTTCAATCACCTCTTTGATATTTTTGAGTGCCTCATCAAGCGTTTTGCCTTGACTATAGCAACCAGAAAAAAGTGGGCATTCCACGACATAAAAACCGTCTTCATCTCTTTCAACAATCACTGGAAACTTGTCCGCGCCTCTGATTATTAATTTTTTCATTTTCCGCATTTTCATACCTTTGAGAATATCACAATTTATTTACGCATTCAAATACCTTCGGACCGCCAAAAAACTGGAAACGACGCCGAGAACAATACCGGAACCGAAAATGAGCAAAAAGATTTGCGGAAAATTGTCCAAATAATAACGAAAAACGTTAACGCCGAAGAAAAAGTCGGCAGTTTTGGGGCCAAGCCAGTAAGTCGTCGGATAAAAAACCGATAGCGCGACAATCGCGGCGACAACGCCATAGAGGGCGGCTTGTAAAAGAAATCGGGCGCTGATGTAGCGACTGCTCGCGCCCATTAAACGCATCACCGACACCTCGTCGCGAGAAATAAAAATCGTCAAGCGAATAGTATTGTAAGTAATGAGCACCGACACCACGGCGAAAAATAAAATCACAAACAAACCGAGCGTCTGGGCAGAATTGGTTACTCTGATTAATTTGTCTATGGCGATTTTATTCTGATAATAATTTACTTTGTCAATAATCGGCGCTTTGCCGTCACCGATTAATCGGCCGTTTTGGTCCAAAAACTTAGCGATGCTTTCGTAATTAGTGGCGTCCTTAGCTTTAATATTCAGGGCCGCGCCCAACGGATTATCATCCAATTCTCCAAGTGACTGTAAAGTCAGTTGGTCGTTTTGGTGGCGCTCTTTGAAATCCGTCAGCGCTTGTTCGCGAGAAACATATTCCACTTTAGCCACTTCCGGCAAGATCTCCAGTGATTTTTTCAAAGATAAAATTTCTTCTTCCGGCGCCGAAGTGACGAAATAAACATTGATGTCCACTTTGTCTTTGAGCGCTTCAATGGAAGTTCGCAACAATGCGCCGGTAAAAATCAGCGAACCGATGACAAACAAAGTGACAGTCATTACCGCCACCGCCGCCAACGACACAAAGCCGTTGCGCCAAAAACTAGCGAAACTCCAGCGAATTACTCTTTTAATTTTGGTCCAAAACATTGATGTAAATTCAAAACTGAAAGTGAAAAACTTAAAACCATATCTTAAATCTTAAAATTTTTTATTTTAAATTTTAGTTTTGCGCTTTGCGTTTTTAATTTTATCATAGGCACACCAGCGAAGCTATACTATCGCCTTCGCGCAATTTCATAATCCGCACGCCTTGCGTCTGCCGGCCAAGCGCGGAAATTTCTTTGATATCCACTCTTATCACTTGGCTCTTTTTGGAAATCGCCACTAATTCTTCTTCGGCGTCAGTTACCACTTTCGCCGCCATTAAAGCGCCGGTCTTGGCGGTGATTTTCGCCGTCTTGATGCCCGAACCGCCGCGCTTTTGAACTTTGTATTCTTTCAAAGCGGTAGTTTTGCCGTAGCCATTTTCCATTACCACCAAAAAGCGCGGATTAATTGCATCTTTTTTGATAATGTCGGCGCCAACAATCGTATCGCTTTTGCCTAAACGCATCGCCCGCACTCCGCCGGCCGCCCGGCCCATAACTCTAATATCGGACTCTTTGAAGCGAATTGATTGACCTTTAGCGCTGGCGGCAATCACTTGGTCGCCCTTGTCAACGAAAAAAACCGCTTGCAAAGCGTCACCCGCATCCAATCGAATGGCAATAATGCCCGAACGGCGAACATCGTGAAAACTGGCGGCGTCCACTTTTTTCGCTGTGCCGTTTTTAGTCAGCAAAAGCGTCGCCAGCGCCGATTTTTTCAATTCTTTGGGTATCGGCAAAATGGAAGTAACTTTTTCATCCGCCGCCAATGACAAAAAATTCATGATGGATTTGCCTTTGGTGGCGCGTTTGCCTTCGGGAATCTCATACATTTTTATTTGATAAACCTTGCCTTTGTCGGTAAAAAACAACAAATCGCTGTGAGTGGAAGCGGTTAAGAAAATAGAAACAAAATCTTCTTCTTTGGTGTCCAAATCCACCACCCCGATACCGCCTCGTTTCTGCTTGCGATACTCGCTCGGGTCGGTCCGTTTGACATAACCGCCCGTCGTCAAAACCAAAACACTTTCCTCGTCGGGAATGGTATCTTCCAAAGAAAAAGTTTTAGCTTCGTGTTTGACAATTTTAGTTAATCGGTCGTCACCGTATTTTTCCGAAATTTCTTTCAATTCGTTTTTGATGACGTCTAAAATTTTCTTGGGGCTGCCGAGCAATTCTTTCAGATTTTTAATCAACTCTATCACCGCCTTAAGTTCATCTTCAATTTTCTGACGTTCCAAGCCGGCCAATTTTTGGAGTTTCATTTCCAAAATGGCCGTGGCTTGTAAATCGGAGAATTTAAACTCTTTCTTCAAATCGGTGTGGGCCGAGGGCACATCTTTGGCGGCGCGAATCAATTTGATAATCCGGTCAATGTGGTCAAGAGCTTTTTTCAGACCGAGCAAAATGTGTTCGCGCTCTTCCGCTTTCCGTAAATCAAATTCAGTCCGGCGACGCACTACCGTTTGGCGATGCTTGATGAAATCCTCCAGCAAAGATTTGAGCGATAAGGTTTGAGGCACGCCGTCTTGCAATGCCACCATATTGAAATGAAAGGCGTCTTCCAGTTGGGTGTGTTTGTAAAGATAATTCAAAATCGCCTGCGGGTGGCCGCCTTGTTTCAAATCAATAGCAATTCGCAAATCTTTGGCCGACTCGTCCCGCAGGGCCTTGATGCCTTCCAATTTTTTCTCTCGCACCAAATTAGCGATGTTTTCAATCAAATCAGCCTTATTGACGCGATAAGGAATGGAAGTGATAATAATTTGAAAAGCGCCCGCCTTTGTTTCTGTAATTTCCGCTTCGCCCCGCACCACCACTCCGCCCTTACCATTGCCGTAAGCGTGATGAATATCTTTTTCGCCATAAGCCACGCCGCCGGTCGGAAAATCCGGCCCTTTGATGAATTGGAGTAAATCTTCGGTGGTTGCTCCTTTGTTGTCAATCAAATGGATAACCGCGCCGCAAACTTCACGCAAATTATGCGGCGGAATGTTAGAAGCCATACCAACGGCAATACCGAGCGTGCCGTTCAAAATTAAATTGGGAAAAGCGGCCGGCATAACCACCGGTTCTTTTTTGGTACTATCGTAATTGGCTCGCCAATCCACCGTATCTTTTTCCAAATCGCGCAACATTTCACCGGAAAGACGGGACATTTTCGTCTCGGTGTATCTCATCGCGGCAGCTGAATCGCCGTCAATGGAACCCCAGTTGCCTTGGCCGATAGCCAAGGGGTAACGCAAAGAAAACGACTGAGTCATTTTCACCAGCGACTCATAGACGGCCGCATCGCCGTGCGGATGATATTTACCGAGCACATCTCCGACCACAGCCGCTGATTTGCGAAATCTCGCCGACGAGTTCAAGCCCATTTCCTGCATCGCGAACAAAATCCGCCGATGAACCGGCTTCAAACCATCGCGCGTGTCGGGCAAAGCGCGCATAGTTATCACCGACATAGCGTAGTCCAAATAGGACTCTTTCATTTCGGTACTGATATTTCGCAAAACGACACCGCGCTCGTCTGCTATGGGTGCTATTGGCTTGTCCGCCGAACCGGCAGCTTGTTTTTCCTTTGCCATACACTGCTATTTTAGCATATTCTGAACGCAAAGAAAACCTGAAATAAATTAAACAAAAAAATCGAAAATTCATTTTGCTCTAATTCCAGCGATAGCAAAAGTTAGAGCAAAAGCTAATGAAGCTACTTTGAAACTACCTTGAAGCTAGTGAAGCTATTTATAGTCCCTGCACCGTTGAGGCAATCAAGTTGATGATGCCGAAAACCGAAAACATTATGAACATTCCAATGACGCCGTAAATCATTCCTTTGCCGCCCTCGCTTCTTTTAGTCGGGTCGTCGGCATGGACAACATAGGTGAAAACTCCCCAGATAAAAACTAGAAAAGCAATAGCAAAAAGCAGAACCAAAATCGGATCGACGACATTGTCTTCAATTTTGTTTATGATATCCGTCACTGATGGCGGCACCGCCGCTAAAAGATTTTCCATGATGTTTTAAGTATAACCAGAGATAAATTAGGGTAAAGTTCAAAACGATGTTCCGCAACAAAATTTTATTAATTGCAGTTCCATTTAATCGTTGATTATTTTACTATCAACAAAACTTTCGATGTCGTCGTGTAAGTTTTGTTTTTAAAAGTGAAAACTATTTCGTCCTTTTTCGAAACGGTTGTGTCATTAAAAAAATCATCAATTTTTTCAAAAACAAAATCAAAATTCCTCTTAAGTTTCCAGCTCTGATCTAAATTATTCTTGTCCGCAAAAATCACAAACAAACGATTGTCTGCCCCAAAACGTTGCGCGCCTTGATTTTCATACATCCAAATTGCTAATTGTTGAGGATTTTTTATTGCTTCATCAATTGAATACCCCCGCGGCAAGTAAGTCGTCTTTAAATCAAAAGCTTGTTTGTCAAAGAAGATATCAACGCCAAAATTATTCTTTAGCGTCGGAATAACTCTCGGATGCAAACCAATATGATCTTCTATTAAAACCGTTGTCCAGTGATTATACCAAGTAGCTATAACATAAGAGGTTATCTCGTCGTAAAGTCTGTCCTTAACGCCACTAATTAATTCCTCGTACCGATAAAATTTCCTGACATATTCACTTTGGATTTTTTGGTCTAATTGCCCCTGTACAACACCCCAATTTATTCCCTTCACTTTATTGACCTCTTTGATAAGTTCGGCGTCAGATATTAATTTCTGTCGATTTTTAACTCGCAATTGATATTTTCTTCTGATGAAGGAGTCAATCTTATCCGGTGATAAATCTATCAGTTTTTTAATTAATTCACCGGCGGTCCCTTTGTGTTTTATGTTGAAACTTAAAGCAAACTCTTTAAGGTCATCGGATTTTACCGACTTCAATTTCAAATTCGTTAATTCTTTTTCGCTAACAAGCATTTATGATTTTTTAAAGATTAAAATATATTCGTGCCGAAAAATATAAAAACCTCCAACCAACGCACGGTAACGCCATAGGTTTTCTTGGTTTAATTTTGCCCGATTGTTCACCATATTTTTGACTAAAATGCTCTTCAACTTCAAGCCTTGTCCGCGTTTTAATGTTTCCTGCATGAGATAAAAACCTAGCGGTACCCACTCGCTATTCGTATACTTATCACCAATTACGATAGCTAGATATCTATTCCTATCTAATAAACCGACAAAATTTTCTATGACATCACCGAATTTTTTTGAAAATTCATCAACTGTGGCGGTGTTACTCAAGTCTTCTTTTCTATCACTGAATTTTATAATGTCGTGATATGGCGGATGTAAAACAATTAAATGGATTTTCCTTTTACCATTTTTCTCAAGGATTTCCAAAACTCTTTCCCGCGCTTCTTGTATTGTGCTGTCTGCGACTATAACTTCGGTAAATACACTTTTTCCATTTGGGAGTTCGCTGTTTATATTTTGCATTGCCGAACGCGCAATATCAGGTAAAAGTTCAATACCTATTCCGTGTCGTCCCAATCTCTTTGATTCAATAAGTGTCGTGCCATTTCCTAAAAAAGCATCTAATACTACATCGCCCTTTTTGGTAAACCGGCGCATCAATTGATTGGGAATTTGCGGAATGAAATTGCCGTGATACTTATTATTATGAGCACCGGAATTATCTCGGTTACCTATCAACCACAAGCTATCTGTAAGAATATCTTGGTAATTTTTCCAATTTTTCAAATCCAGATCATTAATTTTTGTTGGTGAATATCCATTCATATCATACATTATACCATAATCAATTTGCTAACACCGCATCGCCCAAAAGCGCCGCGGGAGTGTAACGATTAGCCGCGTTCCACAACATCCAACTATCAAAACCGGCATCGTAAGTCGCTTGAATTTGTTCTCGCACCATCGCCGCCGTGTAAACCGCGCCCAAATTAAAATCCTGAAGCCACGGCCTAATTTTTTGCGGCGTGGTGGACGAACGTTGATAAGCCGCATTCAATGAATAACGAACCACTTTGTAAGGTTCAGCCGCCGGATTGCCGAGTCCGATAAAAGTCGGCGGGTAATGCGACGGATAAACCATCGGCGCGATGAAATCAAAATACGGCAAAGTCACTTCCAAAATCTGGCCGATATTTAAATCATCGGTGTTAATCGTCGTCATGCCAAACAAATCAGCCGACAAAATCGCGCCGGTTATTTTTAAATTATCATGTAAGTAAGAAAAAAATTCGCGCAAAACTTCCGGTTTCTCGTAACCGTAGCTCCAAGGATAATAAATATCATTCATGTTGCCGTCGGAGGGAAAACGGATGTAATCAAAATTCAATTCATCAAAACCAAGAGCGTAAGATTCTTTGGCCAACAAAACAATATAATCCCAAACACCGCGGGCGCCGGCATCCAACCAAGTTAAGCCCTTATGGTCTTGCCAAACCGCCGAACGCTCGCTGTCTTTTGTTACCGCCCATTCGTGATGTTTGCCGACCAAATAAAGGTCTTGGAAAACGGCAATCCGACCGATGACATAAATATTTTTATCGTGCAATTCTTTAAGCAACGCCGCGATGTCGGGAACAATTTTTTTTGCTGAACCGAGTGCCTGTAATTCAGGATTATCAGTCAAAAACGAAATCCGGCCGGTATAATCCTTAATGTCTATGACGACGGCATTAAGTTCGGTGGCATCAATCAAGTCAATCAGTTTTCCCCGTCGAGCGATTGAACCGGCCGTCCAACTGGTCAAATAAATGGCTTTCAGGGGCGATGGGGTTTTTAGATGGACAATCGTCGAAGTGGCAATGGGTTTTTGGGCGTTAGTCCAATTAATTTGATGATAATCAGGCAAAACAAAATAAAAAGCGGCGAACCCGCTCGCTAAAACAAAAACCAAAACCGCCAAAATAAACGCTTCTTTATTGTTTGCCATTGTCCGTAAAATTCACGCCGCTCGCTTCATTATTTTCTTCCGCCGGCGCGGCTGATTTCTTTCTTAAAAAATAATCGGCAATTAAAATAAAACCGGTCGCGTAGAGTAAAAAAGTGCGCCAAGCCGCCGGCACGCCAAGAAAAGAAATCAAGATTAACCAAACACCGAGGATTAAAATTGTTTTGGGTTTGAACATGACAAATGTATTATATCCCAGCTTGTGATATACTGCGAATTGGCAAAGTTCCAAACCAAAAATTATGACTACTGTACCGCTGACGATGGAACTTCTCTGTGAATTTCTGCGCGGCCCGATCAAGATAGACAATCCTTATTGTCAATTCTGCGGCTTGCTAAGCGAGGTGTACTTAGATCCCCAAGATGTTGAAAAACATCAAATCAAGTGGATTGGCATTGGTTTCCGTCGATTGGCGGAAATGATTGGCCGAAGACCATCACCCATCAAATCAGCTGAAACACGAGTGCTTGAGTTTCATCTGAAAGGAAAAGCCCGCATCGAGATTGACAATAAAGGCAAAAGGGAATATCTTGTCATTCCGACAAAAATTACCGGAGAAGAAGTCAAAATCATGAAGTAACGCGCCCCATCGTGCCAAACACGTTGGGGCTTTCATTTGCCCGAAACAATCATTGGTAATTCATCTTAAACCAACATATCTGCTACCTTATTGGTTTCTCCAGCGCCGAGCGTAAGAATTAAATCGCCCGCTTTAGTGAGCGATACCGCGCGGCTCGCGGCATCGGCAAAATCTTTAGCAAAAAAAGTTGGTTGGTTATTTTTTTTGATTTCGGCAACAACCATTTCGGAATTTATGTTGCCCGGATTTTTCTCGCGAGCCGGATAAATCGGCAAT